>Ga0316218_1000526_pt1 | contig 51916 bp, 50 predicted proteins | sample TBH18003metaG_FD_203634 | JGI IMG/M metagenome (GOLD analysis project Ga0316218, IMG submission 203634) | Freshwater microbial communities from Trout Bog Lake, Wisconsin, USA - TBH18003 | ecosystem: Environmental > Aquatic > Freshwater > Lake > Hypolimnion/Profundal zone | place: USA: Wisconsin... | reverse complement strand
AACAACATGAACTCTATTTTCTTCTTAGGTGGTCAATTTGCTCCGGACGGAGGTGGTCAATTTGAATCGGATTGCATCGGTCAGCCAAATCATCTCAGGGGTGGTCAATTTGACCGGTGCTTGCACCTCTACAAACCATTGCCTAAATAAAGTATCTGCTAATTGTTCTAATGTTTTATTGTTCCTATGTAAAAGATCAATCTTTTCATCTAAGCTAATGAGCACTTCAACAATCGATTCTTGTTCAGTTAGAGATGGAAGGAGAATTGGTAGCGACTTTAAAACTCCAAGATTAATTAACGGAATAGTAGAACCCGTATCTCGTTGTAAAATTATATCTACTATTGCTGGACTTGCAAACCAATAATAAGCAAACTTTGGATTCACGATTTCCTTATTAAGTCTAACTCTTAGTTGCTTATTTGATATTGTGTATTTATCGAAAATCTCATTACCTGTTAATAACCCAACTTGTCCTATTGTTCCAGCAGCTGTAAAAATCAAGTCATCTTTTATAGCCCATGAATTTAACTCATCTGCTTTCTCATCTGATATAAAAACAAAACCAGAGTCTTTAAATTTTATACCAATTTCGTTAGATAAATTATTGCCGCGAATAACTGGCACCCCATAAGAAGTAAAATATTTACTACTGATATTAGAGCCAAAAGGTCCAGAAATCACTGACCTTTTTTCAGGTGACTTTATATTGTCCAAAGTAAGCAATTGTCTATTTAGCTTTTTGGGGAAATCAATTAGTATATCCTCCAATTCACTCATCATCTACCTCCTTTATTTTAGAGAGGTTTAGTCTTATACGTTCATTTAGGTGTATCTCTTTACTCATTTGCTCTTCCAGCTCAGCTTGAAGTTTGTTAAACCGTTCTGAGAAGTTGAAGTCATCTTCATCGTCTGGTAATCCAATATATCTTCCCGGTGTTAATACATAATCCATGTTTCGTATTTCTTCAATAGATGAAGATTTACAGAATCCCGATATATCATTATAAGCATCTCGGATATTTAACCAATGATGGTAAGTATCTGCTATCTGATTTATATCTGTATCTGTAAACTCACGGGTTCTTCTGTTAACTAAATGCCCAAGATTACGTGCATCAATAAATAATACTTGGCCTTTTCGTTTATTGATTACATCACGATTCAAAAACCATAAACAAGCAGGTATCTGTGTATTCAGAAATAATTTAGCAGGAAGGTTAACTATACAATCAACTACTCCTGCTTCAATCATATTCTTCCTGATCTCATACTCACTTCCTTGTTTAGTAGTTAATGCACCCTTTGATAAAACAACTCCTGCTTTTCCTGTTGGACATAAATGATACAGCATGTGTTGCAACCACGCATAGTTAGCATTACCGGCAGGTGGTACACCATAATTCCATCTACCATCATTACGTAATAGTTCACCACTCCAATCAGATACATTGAAAGGCGGATTAGCGATTATAAAATCAGCTTTTAAATCAGGATGTGCATCTTTAGTAAAGCTTCCTTCATTATTCCATTTTACTTGCTCTGGATCAATACCACGAATAGCTAAATTCATTACAGCTAATCTCCATGTAGTTTGATTACTTTCTTGACCATAAATATTTATGTCATCGATTCTTCCTTGATGTTGTAAAACAAACTTCTCACTCATCACAAACATTCCACCACTACCACAACAGGGATCAAATACTTTACCCTTATTCGGTTGAAGCATCTCTACCAATAACTGAACTACAGAACGTGGAGTATAGAATTGACCACCTTTTCTTCCTTCTGCTAAAGCGAACTGTCCTAAAAAATATTCATATACCACACCAAGTAAATCTTTTTTCCTTGCAGCTTCATTACCGATGTTTATGTTGTTGATTAAATCAATTAGTTCACCCAATACTGTTTTATCTAACTTAGGGCTACCAAATTGTTTCGGCAATACACCTCTAAGTTTTGGGTTATCCTTTTCTATTAGATCCATTGCTGTATCTATGTCTTCACCAATTGACGGATGTTTCGCTCTCGACACTAAATAAGACCAACGAGAATTGGGGGGGACAAAAAAAACATACTTAGAACTGTACACTAACTTGTCTTCAGGATCATCATAAGCATACTCACCTTCTTTGTCTAAGATCTTTGTATGCAGTTCCTCAAATGCATCAGCCACATATTTAAGGAATAGTAAACCCAGTACATAATGTTTGTATTCAGCAGCATCTATATTCTTACGAAGTTTATCAGCAGAAGACCAAAGTATTTGTTCGAATGGTTTTTCTTCAGACTGTTTAGCAGATTTGGCCATAGTTAGTTAGGATTGGTTCTAATAGAAAATAAAGTGTTTCTACTTCGGGGATATAAATATAAGTAATTATTATATGTATTTGATGACAATAATCACATTTTCCTCAATGTGGATTTTTCTGTGCATTTTATTATTAATGAGACAATGTAAATGATCGTATACTTGTTGACTTATGAATTTAGAATATGAAAAACCTTTGATCGAAACATGGAAGACAATAGATGGTTACTTTAATAACTATCAGATAAGTGATTCAGGCAAGATTAGAAGCTACAAAAACATCGTTGAACCAATACTGCTCAACCAAAGAAAAGATCGGGCAGGATACCTTACTGTAAGCCTCAGCCTGAATGGTATAGATTCAACAAAGCTTGTGCACAGATTAAAAGCAGAAGCATTTATAGATAACCCCGAAAACAAACCATGCATCAATCATTTAGATGGTGACAAGCTCAACAATGCTTTGGATAATCTGGAATGGGCCACACATGCAGAAAATATACAGCACGCATACAACTTAGGATTAATTAGCGGTGGTAAAAGAAACGCTAATGTGGTTGATATAAGGACCGGACAAGAATTCAATAGCATCAAAGAAGCTGCTTTAGTTTTAGACATAAATTATAGTACTTGCAGGAACATGTTAAGTGGGTGGAATAAACAAACATCTTATCTCCAGTACAAAGCATCATAAAATAGTGAGCCATCACTGATATAATGATAGCCCACGTAGATTATAGTTTTCCCTTTAGCTTTTCCATCTCCTCACTTACACGTAAATCAGTCACTACAGCATATTGGTGTGTAATCTTAGTTGTAGAATGACCCAATATTTTACTTATTGTTTCTATCGATACTCCATTACTTAATGCAACAGTAGTAGCAAATGTTCGCCTACCGACATGTGAGGTAATGTTTTTATTGATCCCCGACAAATCGGCTATCTCCTGTAAATAGGAATTAAACTTCTGTATTACATAACAGGGTAACAATATATTACCAATCCTTTTGGCTTCGTATTTGTCCAAGATCAATAAAGCTTTTGGTAAAAGTGGAATAACACTTCGTACATCTGTTTTCTTCCGGTTAATGATGATCCATTTGTTTCCATCAATCCCCGGTTTTACATCATCAGTTGTAAGTTCTGCCATATCGCTATACGCAAGTCCAGTATAACATTGGAATAAGAACAAATCCTTTACAAGATCTAAACGAAGCATTTTAAACGACTTCTGTTCGATAGCGTTTAATTCATGCTGTGTTAAGTAAATCCGTTCCACATCCTTAAAGCTTGATTTGAATTTAGTGAACGGACTTTTTATGATCCAGTCATTTGTCACAGCGAGATTGAGTATCTTTTTCAAGTTGATGATGTACTTAACAACAGTATTGTGTTTATTATGATCGTTATCCTTTAGATAAAAATCAAAGTCAGCAGCAAACTGTATGGTAAGGTCCTTTAATCGAATATCATCTTTACCGTATTTCATTGGAATAAACAGTTCCAACTTCTTCCTTAAAATGTCGTACTTCTCCCAAGTAGAAAAACTATAATCAATACCTATGCGTTTTTTGAAGTCATCATTATGGTATCGCAAAAGTTCCATCAAAGTCATAGGAGAATAATCTCTTCCGAAGAACCGATCAATTAGTTTGTCGAGGTTGACATCTCCTTCTTGTAACATGTCATTATATAGAGTGATCAGTTTACTTTGTGTTTGTTGGATGTAATTATTTATTGCTATTGCATCACTTTGTGAACCCTTCGCTAATCCTTTTTCTTTATTCCATCTATCCGATTCTATGTTGTAACCTGTGGTAATGTTCTTCCTTTCGTTGTTATAAGTTATGCGTATATATAAAGGTGATTTACCTGTTTTACTTGTGCGTGATTTGTACATCCATACAAGTATTGTGATGTTATTTTTAGACATAATGATTGGTTTTTTAGAGTTGTTACCGATTTGTAAATGGTCATCCTTTGGTACTAAAAGAGTAGATGCTTGCTGCTGTTGAGTTTCAGGCGAAATTTATGTGACCTTTTTTTGTGTAAACTGTTACCGATTTTGATAACAAAAGGAATATAAAAGGTGAGTTTTGTGCATAAAAAAAGACTGTAATCGATTGATTATCAGTCTTTTAGCTCCCGAATCTGGACTTGAACCAGAGACCCTCTGATTAACAGTCAGATGCTCTAACCAACTGAGCTATTCGGGAATACCTGCCCCTTTCGGGGTTGCAAAAATAGGGGTTTAATGTTTTTGACAAAAATATTTACAGCCAATGCAAGAATCCTTTTTCTTCGAATCCGATATAAATGCCGTCTGGCCTGCATTCTACGGCATAGACCTTCAAATAATAACCTTCTCCCGATACGTTCCTGCCCTTGTTTAATTCGAATTTATACCGATGCAACGGACAAACCACATGTCCGGCAGCATCCAAAACACCTTCGGTCAGTGTACCACCTGCATGCGGACATTTATGCGCAAACGCAAAAAGCTGATCACCGTATTTCGCCAAAGAGATCTTTTTGCCGGCCACCTCCACCACACACATATCATTTTGCTGCCATGCAATCGATCCGATATTTTCGGCGACCTTATGCCATTGATATTTTTTTGCTGCACTCATTTCTTTAAAAGATTCAATCCCTAATAATGCCATGAAGTTAAAGTATAAAGCAAACTGCAATTACATTAAAGTATGATTGTCATTCTTATTAACCAATTTTTTGCGCTGCAAACAAGTTACTAAATGACATTCATTATTGATAACGTATCAGGGCCCTATCGCTGAAGTCACAGTAGTGCAAAAGCTAAATCAGGGAACCTCACCGAAAACGGGCTGTTATCGTTTTCGGTTGCCCTTTTTTGATACTTTTTTGGGCAAGCAAAAAAGTAAGGTAGTAATGAAGCACCCTAATATTATGCTAAAACATTTATTTAAAAGAAGCCTGTCCGACTGTGTCATTCAGTCGGGGATGAATTTTAAAAATGTACTTCCCTATACGGATACCGTATCTTGTACAGCTCCCTCACTTTATTCAACAAAAATTCCCGCAATGCATCAATGTTCTTTTTTTCCAATGCAGAAATAAAGACACAATGATGATCTGTTTCCCTTTCCCATCTTTCTTTTAATTCTCTTAAGATATCCTGTTGCACACTATCATCTAACCATTCATCAAAATTCTTTTCTTCATACATGTCCATTTTATTGAACACCACGAGAATAGGTTTTTCAAACGCTTTCAGTTCCTGCAAAGTTTTATTCACCGTACCCATCTGTTCTTCATATTGCAAATGCGAGATATCCACTACATGCAATAAAATATCGGCCTCTCTTACTTCATCCAACGTACTTTTAAAACTTTCAATTAAATGATGCGGCAGCTTTCGGATGAAACCAACGGTATCGCTCAATAAAAAAGGTGTGTTCTCAAAAACAACTTTTCGCGTAGTGGTATCTAATGTGGCGAATAATTTATTCTCTGCAAACACATCGCTCTTGCTTAACAGATTCATCAATGTGCTTTTCCCAACATTGGTATAACCCACTAAGGATACACGGATGAATTCACCGCGTTCTTTTCTTTGTGTGAATGCCTGCTTATCTATATCACCCAATCTTTTTCTTAATAAGGATATCTTATCTTTTACGATACGGCGATCGGTCTCGATCTCCGTTTCACCCGGACCGCGTGTACCGATACCGCCGCCCTGCCTTTCCAAGTGCGCCCACATGCCTTTTAAGCGTGGTAACAGATACTGATATTGTGCCAACTCCACCTGCACTTTGGCTTGTGCAGTTCTGGCACGTCGTGCAAATATGTCGAGTATCAGATCGCTTCTGTCAATTGTTTTTACACCCAATGCTTTTTCAATATTACTGATCTGAGAGCCCGTTAATTCATCATCAAAAATGGCGACATCAATATTCTTTGCGGCGATATAATTTTTGATCTCTTCTAATTTTCCTTTGCCTACAAATGTTTTGCTGTCGGCATGAGGCAATTTTTGTGTGAATCGTTTTACAGTGATGGCTCCTGCAGTTTCTGCCAGAAAAGCCAATTCATCCAGGTATTCGGTTACCTGTTCATCTGTTTGTTCTTTTTGTATCAACCCTACCAATACCGCTTTTTCTTCGCTTTTTATTTTTTGTTGTTTCTCTATCAAACTTTTTATTTTTTACAAATGTAATTCATCGCATAACGCAATAGCATTCAATTAAGGAATACGATGTGATGTTGAGCCTCACTGTGCTGCGAGGTGCAGGAGAATAATTTTACAACACATAGAAACATAGTCAGGAAAAGAGCACATAGAGAATAAAGCTATCTGCCCTCTTTTTTCTATGTATCTATGTGTTAGCTCTTTTTACAAATTGCTCTTATCATTCCCATAAAAAAGCCTTACTCATTTTCACAAGTAAGGCTTTTAAAAAAATTTTACTGCTTATAATCCGCTTACGGTCAATCCAATTGATAAAGTATGCATATCAGGACCCGCTCCCTGTTTCAGCACAGGCGTTATCTGATAATCGCAATTGAGTGAAAAATTTCCATAGCCAACCCTTGCTGTTGCTACAAAAGTAGTGCTGTTAAAATATCTGTTATTCTTCTCTTTTAAGATATAAGTGCTGCCATAATAGCTGGCACCATTTTGATCCATCAGATTTTTTCCTTTGTAATAAGATTTTAGCAAAACACCTGCTTTAACACCAACTGCCATTTTCCAGGATTTATTGGGATGCTGCGGATCTGAATAATATCTCAGTTCAACGGGCACCTGTAAATATTCCGTCACCACTTTAGATTTATTAAAATGCGTGGTACTGTCAAAGGCCAACGTTGTACCGCTGCCTTTCACTTTTACATATTGATGGTCAAAAAAGATATTACTCGAAGCAAAACCTAATCCATAAGCGATACTGAACTTAGGGTTTGTTTTCATAGGCTTATCCATCATCACATAAAAATTAAAATGACGACTGAACCCTTTTGTTTTGATACTGTCGGGATGGTTTAACCAACTATCACTTCCGTATTGGATCAAAAAATGATCGGCAGGTCTTTTACTCAGATCGATCTTGGTCCAATCTGTTTTAGGTTTGGGTGCTTCGGGAACGGGAGCAGGTTTTTGCTTTACCTGAACACTGTCTGTTTTCTTCTTTTTAGAAAACAGATGGCTCAATTGAGCATTTGCTGAAAGAATAGTGGTGACACAAAGCAGTACTAAAAGCGTTTTTTTCATTTTCTATAGTTGTGAAGGAAATCTCATCCCTTTTTGAAAGAGGGACAAAAATAGTAGAATTGGCTGCACATAAAGGGTTAAAAATTAGCAAAAGATGATCAGTAAGCCCATTTAATGACAAAAAAACTGTTTAAATAGCTTATTGCCCTGTAAATTACAATATAAACACTGCTATGTCATTTGATTTTTTACTTACTGAAAACGGTATAACGGTTGATTTAAGCGTTTTGAAGGATCTGGTTGGTGATGATATTGATTCTATCAGATCGATCATTGAACTTTTTTTAACCACCATGCCGCCTTCCATTGAAAAAATGAAACAGTATGATGATCAGCAGGATTGGGAGAATTTATTTAAAACAGCACATACGGTAAAATCATCTGTGTCTGTTATTAAAGTGGATGAACTCTATGATGCTGTTGTTGCTGTTGAATCAAAAGCCGAGAACAGGGTTGAACTTGATTCCATAAGACCGATGATCGAGTTTATTGCGTTAAAATATGCCATTGCTGAACGATTACTGAAAAAAGAACTACAGAGATATTGGCCAAATTCATAAACTAAAAACGCTGTTTTAATATTAATTTCGGTTGAAAGTTAATCTGTAAAAATGTACTACTTGCTATGAAGATACTGATAGCTGAAGACGAGCCATTGATGCGCAAGACCATCTGCATGAAATTAGAGAAGGAAGGATATACGGTGGATAGCTGTGTGGATGGAAAAGAGGCATTACAAAAATTAGAAGAAGGTTTCCCTGATATTGTGATCACAGACATCATGCTTCCTTATGCTTCGGGCTTAGAGATATTGCAATTTGTAAAAAAAAGGAACAGTCTAACTGCTGTAATTGTATTATCTGCGCTGGGTCAGGAAAAAACCGTGGAAGACGCTTTTGAATTGGGTGCCGACGATTATATAACCAAACCTTTCAATTTAAATGAGTTGGCTGTTCGTGTAAAAAGATTGCTGAAAAAGAATCATTAGAAAATATGTTAACCTTGCATATTAACCCGAATGTATTTTGATCGTATCATTCATTTTTTCATATTGCGATACTTTTTTATCCCTCATAGCATTTTCTTCATCAAGTATGCTAAAGGGTTTTACAAAATTCATCAAACCCGATCATCTGTTGACGGGTGTTGAGATCTTATCTGCCGGTTTTTTTATTATAATCCTCATTATCTATTGTACGCTTTACCTGAAGAAGAGAAGGTTTTTCTTCACGAAAAAAATTCAACCCGAATTGGAAGCTTGGGTAACAAAAGCCATTTTAGAGGACTCTGAAGAGGGCAGCCGTTTCAATATCCCTGATAATTTTTACCGTATTTTAAAAAGGCCTTTAGCAAAACAATTCATCATTGACGAATTGATCAAAACAAAAAAAAATTTAACCGGTTTTGCTTCAAAAAATATTATTGCACTCTACGAAAAACTTGACCTGAAAAAAGAATCGCTCCGGAAACTCAACAGCAGAAAATGGCATATTCTGGCAAGAGGTATCAATGAATTATATTCCATGCAGCAGATGGATACATTATCACTTATCTATCAAAATACCAACAGTCAGTATGAGTTTGTTCGCATGGAAGCACAAATCGGTGTTGTTAATATGACCGGGTTTGAGGGACTTCGATTTTTAGATGTGGTGAACTATCCTATCACCGAATGGCAACAAATAAAATTATTGGATCAGCTAAGATCTGCAGAAGAAAACAGACAATTAGCAACACATCTTCCCAAATGGCTTTCTTCGGCAAACGATACTGTTATCATTTTTGCGTTAAAACTGGCTGAAGAGTATCAGCAATTCCTTGTTCATAATGTTGTTGTACAATGTTTGGAACACAGCAATACTGCTGTCAGGTTGCAGGCAATTAAAACTTTGGTGCGAATTGCTGATGAATCAACTCCGCAAATTCTTACAGATCATTATCCTAAGGAAAAATTTACAAATCAATTAGCAGTCTTAGATGGGCTCGTAAAAATTGCAACGGTAGATCAGGCCTGGTTTTTAATTGCTCTGCTGGATGATGAAAGCGATATCGTAAAATTAAAAGCGGGGAGGGTTTTAGCACATTGTTTTCCACTGGGATTGGAAGCGTTGGAAGAACGCGGAAAAGCACCATCCGGTCCGTATCAGGATATTTATCTGCATATTAAATCAGAAATGGGAAGATGAGTTTACCAAGCATCACTGAAATTGTTTTCAATGTGCTCATATACGGCATATTTTCTTATTCTGTATTACTGCTGCTGTCGTATATTTTTATTGGTCTCTTTTCAATTGGCGAAACGCATTCTTATCTCTACAAAAACAGTTTTACGGATTATCGTTTGTTAGCCGCATCTCCTCATGCACCATCCGTAAGCATTCTGGCACCTGCCTATAATGAAGGCAAGACCATTATTGAAAATGTACGTTCTCTCTTGTCCATTTATTACAGCAATCTCGAAGTGATCATTTTGAATGATGGAAGCAAGGACGATAGCCTCGAAAAATTAATCGATGCATTTGATCTAAAAAAAGTTCACTTCTATGTAAACTATCAGATCCCCACAAAAGAAGTAAGAGGTGTGTATAAAAGCAGAAACCCTGTGTACAGCAAATTGGTGATCGTTGATAAAGTGAACGGCGGAAAGGCAGATGCATTGAATGTGGGTGTTAACATCGCAACCCATGATTATTTAGTTTGCATTGATGTGGATTGTATTCTGGAACAGGATGCCTTATTGAAAATGGTAAAACCGTTTTTAGAAGAAACGGACAAAAAAGTGATCGCATCCGGCGGCGTTGTTCGCATTGCCAATTCCTGCATTATTGAAGATGGTAAATTAATTAAAGTAAAGATCCCTCAAAAATATCTTCCCCGAATGCAAAGCCTGGAATATATCCGTGCATTTATTTTAGGAAGAATGGCGTGGAGCAGATTAAACGGCCTGATGCTGATTTCAGGCGCATTTGGTGCATTTGATAAAGAGATCGTTATTAAAGCCGGCGGTTATAATCATAATACGGTAGGCGAGGATATGGAACTTGTTGTAAGGATGCGACGTTATCTGGAAGAGAAAAAAGAAAAATATCGTGTTACTTATATTCCCGATCCATTGTGCTGGACAGAAGCGCCTGACTAATTACAAATTTTAGGAAGGCAACGCAATCGCTGGGCAAGGGGAACTTATGAAACATTAAGCTTTCATCGTAAAATGTTCTTTAATTACAAGTATCATTTAATGGGTTTATTGAGTTATCCTTATTGGTTCTTCTTCGAATTTCTTGCGCCTATCATTGAGTTCATAGGATTCATCTTTTTTTTAATTTTCGCTGCAATGGGACTGATCGAGTGGTATTTCTTTTTTGTGTTCCTCTTATTTGTTATTTGTTTCGGATATCTCTATTCTGCATTCGCGATCTACATGGAGATCATTACTTATCATCAATATAAAAAAAGATCAGAGATATTTTTATTGATCGTGACCGCATTAACGGAACCGTTCTATTTTCATCCCTTTGTTGTGTGGAGTGCCGTTCTGGGATACATTGATCTGCTCAAAAAAAATAAGGCCTGGGGTGAAATGACAAGAACCGGTTTTGCGGCTCCAAAAACTGCAGCCCCATCACAACAAAGCATAGAAGAACGACCTAAGGGCAAAGAAAAGGGTCCCGTACTGCTATCCTTACAAAAAATTCCGGCTACGTTTTTTAATTCAGTCAAAGAATATGCAGGCTATGCCATTACACTGCTCTTATTGTTGATCAGTGCAAGGATATTTGAATTAGTTTTTGAGGTTTTGAAACACGGCATACCTAAATTATTTTTCAAAGTGATCACATTAGGTCTTGCGAAAGATCTCGCCTATTTCCTTTCAACAGGCCTGATCTGGTTTCTGCCATTTGCATTATTGTATTTGTTGCATAAAAAAATGGCGAAAATATTTTTTATTGCACTATCGGTATTGCTGATAGTAATTCAGGTTTCACTATCGCAATATTTTTTAACTACATTGGTCCCGTTGGGCGCTGATCTTTGGGGCTATTCGTGGAACGATATCAACCAAACCGTTGGTGCAGCCGGTGGCATTAATATTACCACTATTCTTATTCTTTCCGTTACTGTGGTATTAATTATTGTGTTACTGATTTATCTGCAGAAAAAATTAAAGCCGAATGGCTTTTTTGCAAGTTTACTTTTCTTATTATTCGGAAGCGCAATTGCATTTAATCTGTTATCTGTAACAAACAAATGGTTGCCCGGACAGGAGTACAGCAACAATCTTGCATTGAATAAATCCTATTTCTTTTTCAATGCATCGGTACAACATTTTTTTCCTGCTGCAAAAGAACACGACATTTATGCAGACAGTTACAGCGGTGATTTTGGAGGTGAAGAAAATGAAAAAAATACAACCATTTCTTTCAACTATGTGGATGAAAAAAATTATCCTTTTCTGCATGGCATCGACAGTTCTGCTGATGTGCTGTCGCCATTCTTTAATGCAGAAAAAACACCGCCCAATATTGTTATTTTATTAGTGGAAGGATTGGGCAGGGCATTTACCAACAAAGGTGCTTATCTCGGAAACTTTACCCCTTTTGTTGATTCCCTCGCAGATAAAAGTTTATACTGGGAGAATTTTTTGAGTGAAGGAGGAAGAACATTTGCTGTGTTACCATCTTTTATCGGCTCATTGCCTTTTGCTAAAAACGGCTTTTGTGAATTAGGCGATAAGATGCCGCAACATTTGTCCTTATTGAGTTTACTCAAACACAATGGATACAACACATCATTTTATGCGGGCAGTACATCCACGTTTGATAACATGAACATTTATCTCAGGAAAAATAATATTGATGCGATCAATGATGAAGCAACCTATCCGTCAAATTATGTAAAGATGCCTCCAAGTGCTTCCGGATTTTCTTGGGGTTATGGCGATAAAGAATTATTCAGAAGATATTTTGAAACAAGGCAAAATACGCAACAACCTTTTGCAAATGTTGTGCTCACCGTTTCTACTCACAGTCCTTTTTTAATAAACGAGCAAGAAAAATATTTACAGCGTTTTGAACAACGCATGGATGAATTAAAATTTAATGAGACCACCAAAAAAGAATACCGAAATTACAAATATCAATACGCCAGTATTTTATACACCAATGATGCGATAAAAAATTTTATTGAACAATACAAACAAAGAAGCGATTTTAATAACACTGTTTTTCTGATAACGGGTGATCACCGAATGCCCGAAATACCGATGATCAGTAAAATAGATCGGTATCATGTTCCGCTGATCATATATTCGCCTTTACTAAAACGTACGGCAAGATTTTCTTCCGTCTCCACACATTTTGATGTGCTGCCGAGCATGATGATGTGGTTGAAAAAAAGCTACGGACTACAAGTGCCATCGCTTGTTAACTGGATGGGCAGCGGCTTAGACACAGCAAGAAGTTTCAGGAATATCCACGCTTATCCATTAATGCAAACCAAGAATGATATCATTGATTTTGTGATGGGGGAATATATGATCAATGCTAATTCATTATTCAGGATCAGCAGTGACATGAATCTTACACCAATAACTGATGAAAATAAATTCGCTCAATTAAAAGCGGCATTCGATCTTTTCAAAAGAAAGAATGATGAATTTCTAAATGGAAAAAAATTAGTGCCTGATAGTTTGTTGCAACAATACTTACCGAAAAAATAATTACCCGTATTTTCAAATATTAAATCAAAAATTAGAAATATATGGTCTGCTCTTACAATCCAATAACAATATCAAAATAGTATCTTTAACTAACAGAATTCATCTTATGCCGATTAAAAAAATAGCACTGCTTTTATTTTTTTCTTCCATGCTGATCAATGTGTTTGCACAGGAAGCATCGTCAGATGATCTTTTCAAAGCTGCACGCAAAGCGGCTTTTGATGAAAGTGATTACAACAAAGCTAAAGGCTATTTATATCAGGCTCTCAGCATCAGTCCTGATTATGCAGACATCCGCATTTTTTTAGGAAGGATCTATACCTGGACAAATAACTATGACAGTGCCGTTATTTGTTTTGATCGCGTGCTAAAATCAAAACCCGATTACGAAGATGCCGTAATTGCTTACAGCGATCTGGAATACTGGAACGATCATTATGCAAGCGCTTTAGATATTTGTGAAGGCGGGTTAAAATTTCATCCGCAATCTGAAGAACTGTTATTGCGTAAAGCAAAAATATTGAACGCCATGAAAAGCTATGCAGCAGCAGATTCTGTGACACGTCAAATTTTAAAGATCAATAAAAACAATACACAAGCAAGAGCATTACAGGAAAGAATTAAAGAAACAACATACAAGAATAGAATATCCGTTAGTTACGATTATGTGTATTTCGATAAACAATTCGCAGATCCCTGGCATTTAGCAAGTATAGATTATGGAAGAACAACATCTATTGGTTCTGTGATCGGTCGAATCAATTATGCCAATCGTTTTCAGGAAAATGCGGTACAGGTAGAAGCAGATGCTTACCCGCATATCTCAAAAACATTCTACAGTTATGTAAGTATCGGTTATTGCGCCAGTGATAACGGTGTGTTTCCGCAATGGCGCGGCGGATTTTCTTTGTACGCCAATCTTCCCAAAAGTTTTGAAGGAGAATTGGGTTTACGCTATTTAAAATTCAGCGGAGCCCCCACCTGGATGTTTACAGGCAATATCGGAAAGTATTATAAAAGCTGGCTTTTCGGATTAAGGGCTTATGTAACACCAAGTGAATATACAAGCACTGTTTCTTCGTCTTACGCCTTATCCGCAACATATTATTTTGATACTGCCGATGATTTACTGGGTGGTACAATTGGTTATGGATTATCGCCGGATGATCGTTATTTTGCTATTCAGTTTTATAAACTAACCACTTATAAAGCCGGTATTTTTTATAAGAAAAAGATCTCACGCTTTAATGTGTTGTCGGCAAGTGCCTCATGGGCCAATCAGGAATATCTTCCCGAAACAAAGGGCAACCAATATCAGATTGGCGTATCATGGTTGCATCGTTTTTAAAACGACACAAAAAATTATCATTTCATTGTACAAAGCATCTTTTCATTAGCTCGGCAATTACTTACATTTACAATCAAGAAAATTTTTAGTTGATGAAGTACCGATTTCTGTTTTTTCTAAGTTTATTTTTTTCAGTTTCATTATGGTCACAGGCAGTGAAAAAGCCCGTTGCAGCACCTGCCAAAAACATTGCTATCACTTTAACGCCTTTGAAAAATTGCAAAGTGTATCTGGGTTCATATTATGGCAAAGGAAGGGTGTTGGTTGATTCCGCTCAACTGAATGAGAAAAGTGTTGGTTCATTTAAAGGCACGACCAAATTACCCGGTGGCATTTATTTTGTTGTGTCGCCGCAATACACGGTTCAGTTTGAATTGCTGATTGGAAATCAGCAGCAGTTCAGCATTACAGGTGATACGGCACAAAAAGATAATCCCGTTATTAAAGGCTCTCCTGACAATGATCTGTTCAAAGAATATTCTGCAGTAACGATCGAGAAAGGAAAAGGATTGATGAATCTCAATCAACAAATGTCAACTGCAAAAACAAAAGATGACTCTGCAAAACTCAGAAATGAGATCATTCGATTGAACAAAGAATTACAGAACTACCGGGAAGATATCATCAAAAAACATCCGTCTTCATTATTAACAACTTTACTGACTGCCATGAAAAGGCCCGATGCTCCTGCCATTCCTATTGTAAACGGAAAAGCAGATTCTACTTATCCGTATCGTTTTGTAAAAAATCATTTCTGGGATGATGTTGCTTTTAATGATGATCGATTATTGCGTACGCCTTTCTTCGAACCCAAGCTCGACGATTATTTTAAATTTTATGTTTCCCCCGAACCCGATTCTATTATCAAGGAAGTGAAGTATATTTTATTATCATCAAGAACAGGAAAAGAAATGTATCCGTATCTGTTGACCAAGTTCACCAATAAATACATGAACCCCGAATATATGGGTCAGGATAAAGTGTTTCTCTATATGTTTGATAATTTTTATTCCAAAGGAGATACTACTTTTTTAAATGCTGCATCACGAAAAACGATCTTTGAAAGGGCTTACAGCATGATGGCCAATCAGCTTGGCAATCCTGCGCCATTGTTGAATTTGAGGGATACCACTGAAAAAGTTATTTCGCTATACAGCATACAATCAGCATTTACTTTGGTTGTGTTTTGGGACCCTACCTGCAGTCATTGCAAGGAAGAAATTCCGAGAATTGATTCGATGTATCGGGCAAAATGGAAATCGCTGGGCATCACCATTTATGCGGTAAACACTGCAGAAAAAACAATGGATGAATTGAAAAAATTTGTAGCTGAAAAACATCTGAGTTCCGACTGGATATTGGTATATCAACCCAAAGCAGAAAGAGATGCAGAGCAGGTAGCCGGTCAACCGAATTTCAGGCAATTATATGATGTGTATAAAACGCCCACATTGTATTTATTGGATGACAAGAAAAATATCATTGCCAAACAACTGAGCATCGAACAGTTTGACGACTTGATCGCAGCCAAACTGAAAAAGCAAAACAGCAGCAAATAAAATATGCGAATAAGAAAGTTTATATTGTTTGCAATATTTGTTCTCATATCTTTTTCATTATTCCCGCAAACATTATTTACTTATGGAAACAAAGAAGCAAGTAAACAGGAATTTCTTTGCTCCTTCAATAAATCTCTACAGCTTAGCAGCAGCAGGGCTGTAGCTTTAAAAGAATACCTTCCATTATATATCCATTATAAATTAAAAGTGCAGGCCGGGTATGATGAAGAATTGGATAAGAATAGTTCTTTTCAGTTAGAAGCTTCTAATTATAAACAGCAACTCGCTGAAAATTTTATCAATGAAGAAGCAAACGAAAAAAAATTAATGCAGGAAGCATTTGAAAGAAGTAAAAAAGATATTGCTGTTCAGCAGATATTCATTCCGTTCGGAAAAGATACAATTGCTGCATCCAAACAAATACAATCAGCCTATCAACAACTCAAAACAGGAAAATCATTTGATGCATTAGTTGAAAAATATGCAACCGATAAGGAAACAAAAAAAAGTAAAGGCGATCTTGGTTTTATTACTGTTTTCAATCTGCCTTATGAAATTGAAAATATCATCTATGGTTTAGCCCCTCAACATTTTTCTGTTCCCTATAAAAGCAAATACGGCTATCATATTTTTAAAAATATAGAAATAAGACCGTCTGCAGGAAAAAGAAAAGTGGCACAGATCTTATTGGCTTTTGCTCCCAACAGCAGTCAGGGTGAAAAAAATAAATTGGCAGGTTTAGCAGATAGCCTGTATCAGCTAATTCAATCAGATCAGTCATTTGAACAATTGGCCAGGCAGTTCAATACCGATCATACTTCTGCATTAAAGAACGGTATTCTTCCTGAGATCGGCGTAGGAGAATATGCCATTGAATTTGAAGAAAAGGTTTTTTCATTGAAGCATATCAATGATGTCACAAAACCATTTGCAACAAGCTATGGATATCATATCGTGAAGCTGCTCGAAATGATCCCTGCAGCAAAAACAGTAGATGAAAAATTAAAAGTTGTGGTAGAAAACAGCGACAGGCTTGCTTATTCAAAACAACAACTCATCAAAAAATGGATGATCAAGATTAGTTATCGAAAGGGAGATTATGATGAAACAGCATTGCAACAGTTTATTGACAGTGCCATTTATAAAAGATCCATCCCGGGCAATAAAAAAATAAAAGACAGCACCATCCTGTTTTCTTTTTCAAAACAAAAATTTACTGTATCCGATTTTGTGAAATTTGTACGGATCAAAAACATAGTATCGCCTGCTTCACAATTGTTAAAAGAGTTTACTGAAAATTCCTGCACCGCTTATTACAGTTCACATTTGGAAGAATATAACCCGGAGTTTAAACAACAGCTTGGTGAATTCAATGATGCTAATGTTTTATTTGCCGCCATGGATAAACATGTGTGGGGTAAAACTGCTGAAGATTCTGCCGGTTTAAAAAAATACTATGATGCACATCAGAGAAATTATGTATGGAACCCAAGTGTGGCTGCTTTGGTGATCACTGCAAAAAATAAAAGTATGATCAATGAAGTGGCGGAACGGATCAAACAAAGACCTGCTGACTGGAAAATCATTGCAGGTAGTTATGGAGAATCTGTCATTGGCGACAGCGGCAGATATGAAATGGAACATCTACCTGTGCAGCAAAAAATAAAACCGGAGAAAGGATTTTTGTCAGTTGTTGAAAAAGCCCCCAATGAAGAATCCTACAGTTTTATGTATGTAACTGATATTTTTCCGGATAAAGCACAACGTAGTTTTGAAGAATCACGCGGTATGGTAATGAATGATTATCAAAAAGTGGTGGAAGAAAAATGGGTGGAAGCATTAAAGAAAAAATATCCTGTAAAAGTGATTGATGTTGTTTGGAAAACAGTGCAATAAAAAAGAGCAATTCAATGAATTGCTCTTTTTTATTGTAAGGATATTATTTACAAAGTCTCTTTTACCACATTCCAGATAACCTTTGGTTTACCCAATGTGTAATAATGTAAAACGGGTACGCCGAATTTTTTTAATTCCTTGCTTTGCTGAATGAGCCATTTTGTTCCCACTGCTTCAACATCCGCATCTGTCTTGCATTTCAGCACTTCATTGGAGAGGTCAGTTGGAATATCAACATGAAAAATTCTTGGCAGAACGGATAATTGTTTTTTGGTAGTGATGGGTTTTAATCCCGGAATGATCGGAACAGTAATACCCATATCACGGCAGCTTTTTACAAAATCAAAAAATTTCTGATTATCAAAAAACATTTGTGTCATGATGTATTCAGCGCCTGCATCTACTTTCTCTTTCATCCTTGCCAGGTCAATTTCTAAATTAGGTGCTTCAAAGTGTTTTTCAGGATAACCGGCAACGCCCATGCAAAAATTTGTTTTGCTTCCGTTTAAAATATCTTTATCAACATAAACGCCGTTATTCAAATGCGCAACTTGTTTCAGCAGGTCGATCGCAAAAAAGTTACCATCTTTTTCCGGTTCGAATGATGTTTCATTTTTTGCAGCATCGCCACGCAGCACCAACACATTATCAATCCCTAAAAAATTCAGATCGATCAATGCATCTTCTGTTTCGCGTTTGGTAAAGCCTCCGCAGATCAAATGCGGAACGGCATCGATCTTATAATGATTCATGATGGCAGCGCAAATACCAACCGTACCGGGACGTTTGCGCACATCCACTTTTTCAAATGTGCCATCTGCTTTTTTCTTGAACATGGTCTCGCTTCTATGATACGTAACATTGATCCAGGATGGTTTGAATTCCATCAATGGATCTAAATGATCGTACAAAGAACTAATGGTTTTGCCTTTCAACGGCGGTAATACTTCAAAAGAAACCAATGTATTTTTTGCCTGCGCAATATGTTCTGTTACTTTCATGCTTCAAAAATTATTGCAATATACATACTGTGCTTATAACTCAAGTATTTGTTAAGATAAAATTCAATGTATCGGCACAAGCGCATAAACTCTATTTTTGTAAAAACATCATCCATTGGACATCACTATACATACCAAAGAACTCGTAAAAAGTTACAAGGGCCGAACCGTTGTGAACAAAGTAAGTGTAGATGTGAAACAGGGAGAGATCGTTGGTTTACTCGGTCCTAACGGTGCCGGTAAAACAACAACATTTTATATGGTGGTTGGATTGATCAAGCCCGATGAAGGAACGGTTTTCTTAAATAATCTCGATATCACTAAACTGCCCATGTATAAAAGGGCTCAGATGGGTATTGGTTATTTGCCTCAGGAAGCAAGTGTTTTCAGAAAATTAAGTGTGGAAGATAATATCCTTGCTGTTTTGGAAATGACGAAACTGACCAAACAGGAAAGAATGGATAAGTTAGAAAAGTTATTGGATGAATTCAATCTGCATCATGTTCGTAAAAACAATGGCGACAGTTTAAGTGGTGGTGAAAGAAGAAGAACAGAAATTGCCCGAGCATTGGCTGTTGACCCCAAATTCATTTTATTGGATGAACCATTTGCCGGCGTTGATCCCATTGCAGTGGAAGATATTCAAAGCGTTGTTGCCAAATTGAAATATAAGAACATCGGCATTCTCATCACCGATCATAATGTAAATGAAACATTATCTATTTGCGATCGTGCTTATTTATTGATCGAAGGAAAAATATTCAAACACGGCACTGCAGAACAATTGGCTGAAGATGAAAAAGTACGCCGTTTATATCTCGGAACCAACTTCGAATTGAAACGTAAAGATTGGATCATCGATATGGAAAGAGACAATGCACAACTGCGAGATTTTGATGCAACACAAAATATAGAAGAATAATCCTTTTTATTCTCCGCTGCATTGCTTATTTTGCTGCTATTCCCCAATGAAACTGCTAAGCCCTGCAATATCAAGACTGGCCCGTTTACGTTACTGGCGCATTGAGCAATGGAAATTAGATCCTGTTGCCACGCAGCGTGAAGTATTGCAGGATCTGGTTACACACGGACAATATACCGAGATCGGCAGAAAATACGGAATGACTAAATTATTCTCCATCCGCGATTTTAAAAAAGCTGTTCCCATTCATGAGTATGACGACATCAAGCCTTATATCGAAAGATTAATGAAGGGCGAACAAAATTTGTTATGGGATACACCTGTTTCCTGGTTCGCAAAAAGCAGCGGCACTACCAATGATAAAAGTAAATTCATTCCCATCACAGAAGAAAGTTTACAGGATTGCCATTATCAGGCGGTGAAAGATGTGCTGACGATGTATTATAATTTTAATTCGGAAAGTGATTTACTAACCGGTAAAGGATTAGTGATCGGCGGAAGTCATCAAATAAGTTCCATTAATGAAGAAACACATTACGGCGACCTGAGTGCGGTTCTTCTGCAAAACACGCCCATTTGGGCAAACTGGATAAGAACACCTGAATTATCCATTGCATTGATGGATGAATGGGAAGATAAAATTGAACAACTCGCCAATTCAACGATCCAAGAAAATGTAACATCTATTTCAGGTGTACCCACCTGGACATTGGTTTTGATCAAACGAATTTTGGAAATAACCGGCAAACAAACATTGGCTGAAGTGTGGCCCAATTTTGAATTGTATTTGCATGGTGGTGTTTCATTCACGCCATATCGTGAACAATTTAGAAAATTAATTGGCAAGGATATTTATTATCTCGATTTATACAATGCAAGTGAAGGTTTTTTTGCTGCGCAGGATGATCCGACTGATGATGGGATGTTATTATTCTTGGATTATGGAATTTTTTATGAATTTATGCCTGTAGAAGAATACGGTAAAGAATCACCATTAACCATCGGTCTGGATAAGGTGGAACTGAATAAAAATTATGCATTGGTTATTTCTACCAATGGCGGATTATGGAGGTATTTGGTTGGAGATACGGTTCAGTTTACTTCCCGCGATCCTTTCAAAATAAGAGTGAGCGGAAGATTAAAACATTATATCAATGCATTTGGTGAAGAAATAATTGTTGACAACAGTGATAAAGCGATCGCGATCGCAAGTGAAAAAACAAATGCCGTTGTAAATGATTATACCGCAGCTCCTGTTTATTTCAGCGAGAACAGTAATGGCGCACATGAATGGTTGATCGAATTTGAAAAAGAGCCCGCAAGCATCAACGAATTCACATACGAATTGGACTGTGCTTTAAAAAGTGTGAACAGCGACTATGAAGCAAAAAGATATAAAGACATTGCTTTAAGAATTCCATTGGTAAAAGCGTTAAAGAAAGGAATATTTACAGAATGGCTTCGCCGCAAAGGCAAGCTGGGCGGGCAAAATAAAGTGCCGCGTTTATGCAATGACAGAAAATATGTGGATGAATTACTGTTGTTATAAAAGATTATTGAATAATCATTTCTTCCTCTCGCAACGAAATAAAATATCCCACGATCAGCAAACTTACAAACGATGATGTGTAAAATAGATATAGATACGGCACGTCAATAAATGAATAAAAAACAACCAAAGAAATTTTAAATGTTGCCAAAGAAATATTCCTGATCCGGTAATTTTTTTTATCTCGCAGCCAAATGGCGATTACTGCAAATAAGAATGGAACAGCAAAAGATAAAATGATCAATAAATGATGTTGCAAAGCTATTCTGCCGGCACCGAAAAATTTTGCGAAACCCAAACTGCTTGAAAATACAATAGGCGAATCATGCCAAACCCTTGTGGCAAAATCGATGTATCGATCAGGCAACGATAATAAATTAATGAAAGGAGCCCACCCGAACGGAATGATCATCAGTAATAAAAAACAAACAATTCCTGTTGCAATTAATTTGATCAAATCGGGTACTCTTTTTTTATACACCAATATCAAACCATAAGGAATCAGCCAACCAATAAAAGCATAACGACTTAATCCGCATAAAGCGATACAGACTGCAATGAACCAAATATTTCCATTCAATAAAGCAAGTGTGAGCAACACGTAATAAAAAATAACAATTCCCTCTTCCGTATAAGGAACTATTCCCTGCGTTTCTGATGTTGATATCCACCAAAAAAACAAAAATGCACAGAGTAAAATAAATGGCGATACTTTTTTTTGATGCGAGGGATGGAATACAAAAATAAAAATGGTAAAGATCAGCATGAGGCAGATCGTTGTGATCCAGCGCAGATCAAAGTTTCCTGCTACTGCAATATTGAACGGCATCCACATAGCGGGTAAATAAACAGGATGAATGCCGTTCCATATTTCAGGAATGATATTATACACCTGCGAAAAATGTCCGCTTAGAAAACGTTGCGACATGATCTTCATAATGGGCAGCATATCAGCATCATGATAATTCATCGGCGCATCTTCGATCCACTTTTTACAGAAATGAAACAATTCAATTGCCATAATGATAACTGCAACTATTCTGAATGAAAGTGTTGATAGATGATGCGCATTTTCTTTTATTGAAAAAGACTGTTTTGCCTGCGGAAGAAATAATATCAACCCCGCAATTATCAATCCGCATATACAATAAAGAATCGATGCTGCCGGTATCAATGCAGGAAAAAGCAAAGCATACGTAACACAAATAGTTTCCGCAACAAATGCGGCAGTGAGTGAATGTTCGACTGTAAGCAGTTTCTTCATCTTCCTGTAAAAATATTTATTAATGCCGAACTGAATGGAGTTAATATATTTGAAGCCTGTAAATACTTTTTTATGAAATTATTGGAAGGTAAAGTATCTATCGTAACCGGCGCAGCCCGTGGTATTGGTGCAGCCATTGCACTAAAATTAGCAGAACAGGGTTCTGATATTGCATTTACATACGTAAGCGACAGCAGTGCAGAAAAAGCAGCGGCATTAGAAAGTCAATTGCAGGCTTTGGGCGTAAAAGCGAAAGCTTATAAAAGCAATGCCGGTGATTTTGCGCAATGCGAAACTTTTGTAAATGATGTGCTGAAAGAATTCGGAAAGATCGATGTTTGTGTAAACAATGCAGGCATTTCAAAAGATAATTTATTGCTGCGCATGACAGCAGAGCAATGGGATGAAGTGATGGATATTAATTTGAAAAGTGTTTTCAACATGACGAAACAAGTGATTCGTCCGATGATGAAAGCAAAAGCAGGAAGCATCATCAACATGAGTTCCATTATCGGCATCCGCGGAAATGCAGGTCAGTCAAGCTATGCAGCGAGTAAAGCCGGCATCATCGGTTTTACAAAATCCGTTGCACACGAACTGGGCAGCAGAAATATCCGTTGCAATGCAATCGCTCCCGGTTTCATTGAAACAGATATGACACATTATTTGAAAGAAGGTGCCGCATCAGAAGAGTTTTTGAAAAAAATTCCTTTGGGGCGTTTTGGTAAAGCGGATGAAGTTGCCAACACAACTTTATTTTTAGCAAGTGATCTGAGTTCGTATATCACAGGACAAGTAATCAGTACCTGTGGTGGATTGAATATTTAATAACAATTTTCTGATTGTATGAAACCATTTGAAAAACTTTTATTCGATAATAAAGAATGGGCTGCAAAACAAGTTGAAGCTGATCCTGATTATTTTAAAAGATTGGTTGAAATACAATCCCCGGAAGTGTTGTGGATCGGCTGCAGCGATAGCCGCGTGCCGGCAGATAAAATAACCGATACAAATCCAGGTGAAATTTTTGTGCACCGCAATGTTGCTAATTTAGTGGTACATACCGACCTTAATTTATTAAGTGTATTACAGTTTGCAGTTGAAGTATTGAATGTGAAACATATCATCGTTTGCGGCCATTATGGTTGCGGCGGTGTAAAGGCAGCCATGACAAATCACAGTTTGGGCTTGATCGATAAATGGTTATGGAATATTAAAAATGTGCATCGTTTACACCGGCATGAAATTGATCATCTCGAAAATGAAGAACAAAAATTAAATAAACTCATCGAGATCAGTGTAAAAGAACAGGTGATGAATTTAGCCAAAACCTCTATTGTTCAAAAAGCATGGAAACACGAGAAATCGCCGGATCTGCATGGCTGGGTATATGCTTTGGAAGATGGTATTATCAGAACCATTTTTGATCTTCCGGCAGGTTCTCATATCGATCCTATTTACGAGTACGATAATTTGTAAGGAATAATTGTTGCCAAAAGATTTGCTGATGAAGTGATTGCGACGCAACGATGCCGCTATAAAAAACTGTTGTTGGTATTTTAATTATTTTTCTTCTTTCTTAGATCGGGTTGATAATAAAAGAACCAACGAAAAGTATGGTTCTCGTCATATACATAGCCCGATGCTTTTTGCTGCGTTACCAACATATAACCCAAATCGAAACTCAGATCTCTTGTTAGTTTTTGTTTAATACCAAGGAACACCCTGTTTTGTTCGAAAGTATTATACACCACTTCTTTTCCAAACTGGATGCATAGTTCATCAGAAATAACAGCAGCAGGATAATATGGATTTTTAAAAACAGGAATGGTAAAACTTAAAAGATATCTGATGCGATCGGTAAATTTTTTATCTCCTGTTCTTTTATCGTTTACAATGATATCCTGCCAGCGTTGTTCGTTTCGTAAACGTTGCATCATACTTGTTGTACCAAGCTTGGAAATGATCTGGCCTTGTTGATAAACCCGATTTTCATTTTGTACAGTTGTCCACCCCGGCGTTGTTGGTGCAACCCACATGTGTCCGTAACCAAGTACAAAAGTGATATTATCTTTCAACCAGTAATCAACACCGGCGCGCAAGAAATGAAAACTGGGATCCGCAAAGAAATTATTTCTTCTTTCATGTGCATCGGCAATAAATCCCCAATGATTCGATAAGCGAACTGTGTTGTTAATACTTACCCAGGCCTGATCTTGTTTGTTTATAACCTTTTCCTGCTGTGCATTTGCAGAGACAATAAAGCAACTGAAAATAATAATTGAATAATAAAGGCATACTCTTTTTTTCATCTGAAGTTTTTATTGATGATTTGAAATAAAAATTCAGCAGAAAAGCACAGTATTTAAGACGCTCTTAAAAAAGACTTTAGAATGAACTGAATTTTCATTCTATATGGCAAGCAATTGTTAGTAACGGAAGAATGACCGTTTGGAGCTGCGAAATTAAATGAGTTGGTATTGCTGTAAAATGATAAAGGTCATTTGTTCTTAAAAGAAGCGATCGCGTTTTTTGCGTGAGAAGTTAAAATCAATCTTCCGCTGATGGCAGCTCTTTCTTTTAATAATTCGCTCCAGTGTTCTGTTCCCTTCCAAAATATTTTTTTGATTTCTTTCATGGCATCGGGGCTTGATGTTGCTAAAGTTGCAGCGAGTTTATCAATCGCTTTATCCATTGATTCAATGGTATCAAACACTTCAGCAAATAATCCTTTTTCTTTTGCCCATTGTGCAGAACGAAAATTATTTGCATCAATGGCTAATTCATAAGCAGCAGTTGTCCCGATCTTTCTTTCAACCGTTGGACCAACAACGAACGGACCAATACCAACTGCGAGTTCTGATAACTTTATTTGAGCATGAACAGTGGCATAACAATAATCGCAACTGCTTGCTAAGCCTGCACCACCACCAATTGCTTTTCCCTGAATTCTTCCGATAATAAATTTCGGGCATTCTCTCATCGAATTGATCACATTTGCAAATCCGCTGAAAAATTCTAAGCCCTGTTCTTCATTTTCAATTAATAATAACTCATCGAAATTTGCACCTGCACAAAATGTTTTATCGCCGCCGCTTTGCAAGATCAATACTTTGCTTTCATTATCTTTTCCTGCTGCAGTTATAGTTTCAGCTAATTGCGATAAAATTTTTGCAGGCAAAGAATTATGTTGCGGTGTAAAAAATTCTATCACGCCAATATTATTTGCAACACAGTATTTTACATAAGATTCCTGCATAATCAGTTCTGATTTAATTTTTTCACCATCGTCAAAATTGTTGCAATGCCTGCCAATTCATTTGTTTCATCAAAAATTTCCACCAACCATTTCACAATTCCTTTTGCAATATCTGTTGATTCTTTTTTTTCCTGACGAATTTTTTCTTTGCAGGTAAATCGAATATAAATTTCTGCGCCGGGATAAATTGGTTTTGTAAAACGCAATTCATCAATACCATAATTTAATAAAACGGGATTGACGGAATAACTGTCAACAAATAATCCTGCCGCCAAACTCATGATCAAATAACCATGCGCCACCTGTCTTTCAAACATCGTTCCTTCAAAATTTGTTTCTTTCAAATGCGCATAAAAATGATCGCCGCTTAAATCTGCAAATCTGTCAACATCTTCAGCAGTGATCAATTTTTTTTCTGTGATGATCTGTTCGCCAATTTTCAATTCTTCAAAATGTTTTTTGAAAGGATGAATTGAATCTTTTATTCCGTCTGCTCCGGGCTGATAGTTATTACTTACTGCTGTGATCATATTCGGAGAACCCTGAATGGCGACTCGTTGCATATAATGTTTTACGCCACGAATGCCTCCCATTTCTTCGCCGCCACCTGCGCGTCCTGGGCCGCCATGAACTAATAAAGGAAGCGGAGAACCATGACCTGTACTTTCCTTCGCACATTCTTTATTGAGAATTAAAATTCTTCCGTGATAAGCACCTGCATGCAGCACATAATTTTTTGCGATCGAAGAATTTGCAGTAACAATTGTGCTTACCAAAGAACCTTTTCCCATTTTGGATAAAACAATTGCTTCCTCTAAATTTTTATAGGGCATTAAAGTGGAAACCGGACCAAATGCTTCCACTTCATGAACTTCTTTTGAAACGAACGGATTTTCATTCAATAATAAAATAGGGCTGATGAATGCACCTTTATTCATATCCGCATCGATCAATTCAACACTATCCAATGAACCATAAATAATTTGTGAGGACGCCAATAATTTTTGGATCTGTTCTTTTACTTCGATGCGTTGCGACAATCCGGCCAATGAGCCCATCCGCACTTTTTCATTCAGTGGATTGCCGATGGTTGTTTGCATCAAAGTCTTTCCCAGTGCTATTTGTATGTCTTCCAACTTATTTTGCGGAACAAATATTCTTCTGATGGCAGTACATTTTTGTCCGCATTTAGTCGTCATTTCTTTTCGCACTTCTTTGATAAAAATATCCCACTCAGGCATATACGGATTTACATCATCGCCCAATACAATGCAATTCAAAGAATCTGCTTCCATGGTGAATGGAATATTTTCTTGTAAAATATTTTTATGTGATTTCAACAGCAATCCCGTTGACGCACTACCTGTAAATGTTACCACATCCTGCGAATGCAGATGATCTAATAAATCACCTGCACTTCCGCAGATCAATTGCAATGCGCCTTTCGGTAAAATATTTGATGCGATGATTTCTTTTACAACTGCTTCCGTTAAATAAGAAGTAACTGTTGCGGGTTTAACAATAGCAGGCATTCCAGCCAATAAATTCACTGCGATTTTTTCAAGCATTCCCCACACAGGAAAATTAAATGCATTGATATGAACGGCAACACCTTCTTTAGGAACCAATAAATGATGACCCATGAATGTTCCTTCTTTACTCAAAGGATGATATTCACCATCCAAACAAAAAGATTCATCAGGAAATTTTCTGCGAAGCGATGCGTACGCAAATAAATTACCGATGCCTCCTTCAATATCCACCCAGCTATCTGCTTTGGTTGCACCTGTTTGGTAACTGATCTGATAAAATTTAGGGAGATGATTTCTTAAATGAAGCGCCAATGCACGTAACATCAAACCGCGTTCATGAAAGCTCATCTTACGTAATGCAGGTCCGCCAATAGTTCTGGCATAATTTATTACAGCTGCAAAATCTAATCCTTTGGAAGTAGCAAGTGCAATGGTTTCGCCGGTAACGGCATTAAATAAAACTTGCCCATCCCCATCTCCGGTTATCCAATTACCAAGAATATAATTTTCAAGTTTGGTCATAGCAATTTTTTGATCAAAACAAAACTAACAATTGTTAGGTTGCAATGATAGAAAAATTATCGTTGCAATAAATCAAATTGTTTTGCATGATGCATTACATGTTTATAATGGAGTTGTACCCAATCTTCAAAATTCAGTTCTCCAAAAACAGGGTGCAAAGTCTTCTTTTCAGGATCGTTTTTGAATGTTTCAAAGAATGAACTGATCTCTCTTTCTAATTTTTCAATGGCAATTCCAATCGTTGCATGATGCACCGGCAAAGGTTCAGCAGGAATAACAGATTCGGGGCCTTTAGTATTTTCCCTGAATTCTTTATCGCTCCATAAAAATTCCCTGAGCTTTGGTAAATGTTCAACAGGAGAAACTAATCGAAAATTTAATCTGCCGGTAGAAATTTTAAAAAAGGCTGTAACATGTTCCACCATCTGATGCGCATTCATCAATCCCCATTTACCTTTTTGTTCCGGTTTTAATTGCTGCAGCAAATCAGTAAAATCGTTTTTAATAAACTTGATTTTTGTTTCATTCATGTGGTGCTGTTATGCTGCTAATGTAAGAAATAAAAATCCCGTTCTGAAGATCAGAACGGGACAGCAGTTGGTTATAGTTGCAAAAAGTTAACTCAAGATAAGCGTTTATCTATTTCCACGTTCAAAGCATTGAAAATTTCATCTACAGAACCCTCGCCTTTAACAGAAACTACTTTGTTGAATTTTTTATAATAATCTGCCACGGCAGATGTTTTTTTATGATATTCCGCAATTCTTGCACGAACCACTTCTTCGCTGGTATCATCGCTTCTGCCGCTTGTTAAACCTCTGTTCAGCAAGCGTTTCACCAATTCCTCTTCACTTACTTCCAATGAAAGCATTACACTTATCTCTGAATGTTTCAGTTTTAATAATTTATCGAGTGCTTCGCTTTGAGAAGCTGTTCTCGGAAATCCGTCAAATAAAAATCCTTTTGCCTGTGGGTGATGATCCAATGCAGAACTGATCATGCCGATCACTACTTCATCCGGCACTAACTGCCCCTTGTCCATTACCGATTTTGCCTCCAAACCCAAAGGAGTTTTAGCTGCAATTTCTGATCGTAAAAGATCGCCAGTAGACAGGTGTTTTAATTGATACTTCGCGATTAATCTTTCGCTTTGTGTCCCCTTTCCGCTGCCCGGAGGCCCGAACAAAATGATGTTAAACATGTACTGTTTACCTTGAATGAGGCGCAAAGATAGGGTTTGCCCTTTAAACTTTTCTTAACAGAAATCATGAGTTTTGTCAGATGAATTTTGTAAGGATATATATCGTTTCTCGTCAAACCATTCGTTAGAAATCATCGTAATTTTAATCACTTAACACCGAAACCATGAAATGGATTATTATTTGCTTTATTACAACAAGTTTAATGACGAGTTGTTATTCACAGAACAATCAAAATAAAAATGCGACTATGGATAATGAAAAAAAATCAAATCCTGTTTATTCCAAAACAGACACTAATAAAGTTGTGCTGAAAGATGAGGAATGGAAAAAAATGTTAAGTCCTGATGTTTATTATATCGCTCGTCAAAAAGGGACCGAAAGGCCTTTCACCAGCCAGTTTGAAAATTTTAAAGAAGTGGGAACCTATTATTGTGCAGCGTGTGGCAATCCATTATTTAAAAGTGATACTAAATTCGATGCAGGTTGCGGATGGCCGAGTTTTTATGAACCTATCAGCAAAGGATCCATTATTTATTTGCCTGATAATACATTGGGCATGAAGCGCACCGAAGTGGAATGTGGTAGGTGTAAAGCGCATCTCGGACATGTGTTTGATGATGGCCCGCCGCCAACAGGATTGCGTTATTGCATCAATGGTGTAGTACTTGATTTTGAAAAAGCGAAAGAAGCAGAGAAAAAGTATGATGCGAAAAAGCAATAGTTGAATTAAATATCAATCCCGGCGTAACCGGGATTTTTTATTTGTAATCGATCAAATAACATCTTGTTAATACAGTAGATTTGCAGCATCAGCAAGTACAATTATACACCATGAGTGAAAAAAAACTAAGCCATCTCGCCGAAACACTAATTGGTAGCGAGATCGTTAAATTAGGTAATGCCATCAATGTTAGAATTGCTAACGGAGAAAAGATTTATAATTACACAATCGGTGATTTTGATCCTAAAATATTTCCCATTCCACAGGAATTGGAGAATTTAATCATTGAATCCTATCAACAAAAAAATACGAATTATCCTGCCGGTGATGGCGTATTGGAATTGCGTCAATCAGTTTCATCCTTCATGAAACAATGGGAAGGATTGGATTATTCAACAAATGAAATTCAAATTGCATGCGGTGGCCGTCCGTTAATTTATACCATCTTCAAAACATTTGTTGATAAAGGTGATAAAGTGATCTATGCAGCGCCATCATGGAACAATAATCACTATGCACATTTGACCGATGCAGTTCATTGTTTGATTGATTGCACTCCTGAAAATAATTTCATGCCAACGGCTGCAGATATTGCGCCGCATATAAAAGACGCTACGTTGATTTGTTTATGTACGCCGCAAAATCCAACAGGTACAACACTTTCAAAGAATGAATTAGAAAAAATATGCGATCTGGTTATAGAAGAAAATAAATCACGTGGCGAAAATGAAAAGAAATTATACGTGATGTATGATCAGATGTACTGGATGCTTACTTACGGCACAACACAACATTATAATCCCGTTACTTTAAGACCTGAAATGAAACAATACACTGTTTTTGTAGATGGCATTACCAAAGCATTTGCATCAACAGGATTGCGTGTGGGTTGGGCAATGGGACCTGCTGATATCATTTCAAAAATAAGAGCGTTACTCAGTCATCTCGGTGCATGGGCGCCGATGGCAGAACAGAAAGCGGTTGCAAAATTTTTATTGCAGAAAGAATCCATTGAAAAATATTTTGTTCATTTTAAATCTGCGATAGAAGAACGGTTACATAAAATTTATGATGGATTCATTGCTTTAAAAGCAAAAGGATTTAACGTAGATGCCATCACGCCACAAGCTGCGATTTATTTAACAGTGAAAGTGGATCTGGTTGGTAAAAAAACGGATGATGGAAAAATATTGGCCACACAATCTGATGTAACAGATTATATTTTAAGTGAGGCAAAATTGGCAATCGTTCCTTTTTCTGCATTTGGCGCAAGTAGTAATAATCCATGGTACAGAGTAAGCGTGGGAACTTGTAAAATAGAAGATTTGAAAGAGTTATTTGCAAAATTAGAAGCAGCTTTACAAAAATTAAGCTGATCAATTTTTATTGAAAAAGAAAATAAACGGCTTTAAATATTTTTCAGTCGCGAATTTTTCTACCAGAAAAGGTTTTTGAATGATCTTATAGCTGTTAATATTAATCACTTCATTGGCGATACAGAAGTTTCGCAAGCTTTCAGATGAATCCAGCAGTTTACTCAGGAATGCGATTTCCCTTTTGAATTCATCCGGATGAAGTTCTTCTTTTTTAGTTAATAAAAGCAGATCTCTGTTCGATGAATGCATACTGTTCAATTAAATCGGTTTTTTTACAGGGCACATACATTGTTTATTGTGATTGGATACACCACAAGATGAACATGCAATGCATAACATTAACAGAACTGCGATAATTTTGTTTATTCTTATTTTCATAAACTATCTTCTAAATTAGTGTTTTCGCTCAGAAAATTACAGACCAAATAAATTGACTGCAAAAATTAACATAGAAAAAGTATTGGTCGCACCCTTAGATTGGGGTATGGGGCATGCAACACGTTGTATTTCTCTCATCCAATCATTACTGCATAATGGATATAAAGTGCTGATAGCCGCTTCCGACCAACAAAAAATCTTTTTGCAGCAGGAATTTCCAGAGATCGAATTTTTAGAATTGAAAGGATATGAAGTTCGTTACAGTAAAAGCGGATGGTTGTTTCTTTTTAAATTATTTGCACAGGTTCCACGTGTTTTATCAATCATCAAATACGAGCATCAATGGTTAAACAAAATAATCGATGAACAAAAAATCGATCTCGTGATCAGTGATAACCGTTTTGGATTGCATTCAAAAAAATGCCCCTGTATTTTTATCACACATCAATTAACTGTTAAAGCGCCATTTAAGTGGCTCGAAAAAATAATTCAAAAAATAAATTATTCGTACATCGATCAGTTTACCGCATGCTGGGTTCCTGATGTTGCCGGAAACATAAATGCTGCGGGAATATTATCGCATCCCAAAAAATTACCGAAGATCCCTGTTCATTATTTGGACTTGCTGTCAAGATTTGAAAAGCATACTGCAGCAGAAAAAAAATATGATTACTGTATTGTTCTTTCCGGCCCTGAACCCCAAAGAACAATATTGGAAAAATTAATTTTAAAAGACATTGAACATATTTCCGGAAAAATATTATTGGTGAGGGGGTTACCGGCGAGTGAAGAAATTATTCAAACATCCGAAAATGTTACCATCAAAAATTATTTACCGGGAACACAATTGCAGCAAGTATTTCAACAAAGCGAATATATTATCAGCCGTAGCGGTTATACAACAGTAATGGAAATATTATCCATACAAAAAAAATCAATACTCATTCCCACACCCGGACAAACCGAACAAGAGTATTTAGCTGATCTTTTGCAAAACCAAAACCTGGCTTTTACTATTTCTCAAAGCAAATTCAGTACCATTAATGCTGTTCAACAGGCAAAACAATTTTCTTATTCCACTATTTCTTTGCCCGTTTTCAATGATGAAAGATTAAAACAACTCATGCAGCAATTAGAATTTTAAAAGTTTGCATTTACATTTGCTGCATCAACATGAAATCAAATACCAAAGCACATCTTGCTGTTTTAGCCACTAATTTATTGTTTGGTGTAAACTATGCAACAGTAAAATATATTACGCCATCTTTTATTCATCCTTTCGGGTTAAACATGGCAAGGGTATTAACTGCTTTGATCCTTTTCTGGATATTATATCTTTTAAAACCAACCACATTCGGTATCCGCAAAAAAGACATTCCTCGATTTATCATTTGTGCAGCATCAGGTGTTACCATCAATCAATTATTATTCATTAAAGGATTGGCTTTAACAACATCTATTCATGCATCTTTATTATCATTGGGCACGCCCATTTTCATCACTTTCATTGCGGCATGGTTGTTAAGAGAAATGCTCACGCCGATAAAATTGATCGGCTTATTTCTCGGTATCGGCGGTGCCACCATTTTGATCTTATTAAAAGACAACACACATTCAGGAACCGATATCGTAAACGGCGATATTTTAATTTTACTCAATGCCATTTCTTATGCATTTTATATGGTGCTCGTACGACCATTGATGCAAGTGTACAGTCCTGTTCATGTTATTCGCTGGGTATTTACTTTCGGTGCCATCATGATCGCACCATTTGCTTGGCTGCAATTCGCAAGCACCGACTGGACTGCATTTCAATCGAGTCAATGGCTGGCATTGGCATTTGTTTGTATCGGTGCAACTTTCTTCAGTTATCTTTTTAATATTTACGGCATTTCTGTTATCGGCGCATCGGCAACAGGAAGTTATATTTATACGCAGCCTGTTTTTGCGGCCATCACTTCCATCATATTTCTGGGAGAAAATATTGATTCGTATAAAATAATTTCGGCTCTATTAATTTTCAGCGGTGTATATCTTGTCAACCGGAGGAGTGTAAAGAATTAAAATTATAAAGCCGGCATTTGTATTTCATGGCAACTTCGTTGCGTCGCACTCTTCAACGTCTTATTCGTTACTGATCTTTATTCGGGTAATCAAAAAACAAAAAATCTTTTTCCGCTGATTTAAATGATTTCCAATGAGAGATATTCGCCTTCACTGCAAACACAGCACAGGTGGGCATATTGGCGATCTGTGTATCCGTTAATTCATTTACAAAATCAGTAATGCCGGGATTGTGTGCAAACACAGCGACCGTATTCAACGCATCATCAATCTTACTGATCACGTTAAAAAATACAGAAGCGGGTGCATGATATAATTCGGGAATTTGTAGGATGCTGCTTTCCTTCACATCATACGCTTTTGCAAAATAAGCTGCTGTAGTAAAAGCACGAATGGCAGGGCTTGAAATAAATGCGTCTATCTTAATTTTATTTTTGAGTAACCGTTTAGCCATCATCGGCGCATCTTGATGACCGCGTTCATTTAATGTGCGGTCGAAGTCATTGAATGTAAAAGAATCCCATCCGCTTTTGGCATGACGTATGACGAGTAACTGTTTCATACATCAAATCTAAATTTGTAAATCATAAATCTCAAATAATTAATATCCTCTTACATTTTTCCCTTCCATATAATTCAGGAAAGCCTTGTTGCAAACCTTGTTGCCGCCAGGTGTTGGATAATTGCCTGTAAAATACCAATCGCCGGTATTAGTTGGGCAGGATTCGTGTAGATCTTCAATGGTTTGATAAATAACTTCTACCGGTTGATCAATTTCAGGCGGTGTAATGAGTTGTGCGATCTTGGCAGATATCTCTTCAGTTGAAAATGGTTTGTAAACATGACGAACAATATTCTCTGTATGCAATTGATTATTACGCTGCATCTCTTTACACTTTTCTGTCAACTCTATTAAAACATTTTCCATTCCTCTTTCCTTCAATAATTCAATGGCAGCACGGAATGCAATAAAATCGCCGAGTTTGCTCATATCAATTCCATAACAATCAGGATAACGTATCTGCGGTGCTGAAGAAACAACAATGATTTTTTTGGGGCCTAATCGCGACAGCATTCTTACAATACTTTCTTTTAATGTAGTACCACGAACAATACTGTCGTCGATCACCACTAATGTATCCAATCCTTTCCGAACAGTGCCGTAAGTAATATCATACACGTGCTGCACCATTTCGTTCCTGTTCACATCTTCCGTAATAAAAGTGCGGAGCTTCACATCTTTGATCGCAATTTTTTCCTGACGTATCTTTCTCGTGATCATCTCCTGCAGCTTCTCCTCTGTAATAGCATTGCCCCAATTTAAAATACGCTGCACTTTAATTTGATTGAGATAATCTTCCATTCCTTTCACCAAGCCATAGAATGCAACTTCAGCAGTATTGGGTATGTAGGAGAAAATGGTATTCTTTAAATCATTATGAATATTTTCCAAGACACGTCTGCTCAAATGATAACCCAATGCAATTCTTTCTCTATAAATTTTTTCATCACTTCCTCTTGAAAAATAAATCCTTTCGAATGAGCAAGCTCTTCTTTCTTTGGGTTCAATTATTTCTTCAATAGTATAATTGCCTTTATCATCGATGATCAAAGCATTACCCGGCATCAGTTCCAGCACTTCATTCTCACCAACATTAAATGTTGTTCTGATCGCGGCACGTTCGCTTGCCGCAACAATAAATTCATCATTGATAAAATAATATGCAGGGCGGATGCCATGTGCATCACGCATTACAAAGCTGTGGCCATTGCCGATCAATCCGCCAACAGTATAACCGCCATCAAATAAAGGAACAGATTTTTTTAATACTTTAGAAATATTGGCATTGTTGGGATTTTCTTCATCTTCCTTCACCAAAAAATGATGGATCACTTCCATCATTGCTGCCAGATCACTTTGCTTTTGAAATTCACCCGGCTCCATGTTCAGCAGATCATATAATTCATCCGTGTTCACCAAATTAAAATTTCCGGCCAGTGCTATATTTCTTCCCGGCTGAATATTTCTTTTGATGAATGGATGACAAAATTCAACATTATTTTTTCCCTGTGTGCCGTAACGAAGATGACCCATCAATAATTCACCCAATAATGGGAGATGGCCTTTCATTAATCCGGGATGAGATTTTATATCATTCTGATATTTTTCCAATTCTGCAACTTCCTGCCCGATCTTAAAAAAAATATCAGCAATAGGTTGTTGAGCGTTACTTCTGATACGATGTAAAAAAGGATAACCCGGTTCAACATGCAATTTAACGGCAGCTACGCCTGCACCATCCTGACCACGGTTATGTTGTTTCTCCATGAGCAGGTAGAGTTTATTCAAACCATACATTACCGAACCGTATTGCTGCAGATAATACGAAAAAGGTTTTCTTAAGCGGATAAATGCAAGGCCGCATTCATGTTTTATTTCATCACTCATGGTAGGAATTAAAAAGAAGTGGCGAAGTTACAACTCCGCCACATTTTCTAAAGTTAATTATATACAGGTTGAGGTTCCGGCTTTACACTTTCCGCCAACCATAAAAACTCATGAATAAATGTGTCGATAGTCGCACTAAATGCCGTATCCAGCAGATTTCCCTTCTCATCAAATTTCTTGTCTACAAAAGGAGTTACTAACATGAAGGGTGAAGCTATGCCGAATAATGCATTAATTAATAGTTGCATTTGTTGTGTGGCGCGCATTCCGCCCATTGCACCGGGTGAAGCTGTTGCAATACCGAATGTTTTATGTATCTGTTTCGGAAAATGATCAAACAGATTCTTCATGGCAGGAGAATAACTTCCATTATATTCAGGCGTAACTAAAATAAATGCATTGGTTGCAAACATTTTTTCTGCCAACTCTTTCAAATCTTCGGGTGCTTTTTCTATAGAGCTGTACACCTCCTGCAACATTGCAGGAATAGGATAATCACGCACATCAATGATCTCAACATTGTGACTCGTCTTTTCTTCTAACACTCTTTTTAAAAATAAAGCCACTCTGAAAGTAATGCTGTTATTTCTCGGACTTCCTGAAACAATTGAAATATTCATTTTTCTTCTTTTAATTTTTATCCAAACTATTACTTAACTATTTTGCTTTTTGTTGCCTTCGTTTCTTTCAGTGAAAGAATCGCTCTCTTGTACTTTATGTTCATTGTGCAGCAATTAACTTTTATTAATCATTACAAATTTAGGATGCCTGCAAGGAGCAAAAACAAAAATTCCTTTTTCCACAAATTCACTTATTTAACGCTGCTGTTGATCTCAATTTCACCCAGCAATGTTTTAGAAACAGGACATGCTTTTGCGATTTGTAACAATCGCTCTTTTTGTTCAGTCTCCATTTCACCGGTAAATGATATCTTTCTGGTAAACACTGTTTTATTATTGCCGACTCTTTCAACACTAACACTTACTTCGATAGAATCAACATTCCATTGTTTTCTGTCTGCATACATTCTTAATGTTATCGCAGTGCAGCTTGCCAATGAGGCTTCTAACAAATCATCAGGAGCTGGTGCAGTATCACCGCCGCCAACTTCTTTCGGTTCATCGGCATAAAACTCATGATTTCCATTTCTTAAGGTTAAGCGATAATGTTCTTTTGCAATGCTTGCAGTAGTCATTTTTTTTATTTACTTACGATGCTCATATATTTTTCTTTCAACACATAAATTGAAATTGCATTCAATAACACCAGTAAGATACCAATGCCCGGCTGATGTGCGATCATAATTTCAAACAAAAAAATGTTTACTGAGATTGGTGCAATTAATAACAATACCAAAGCTCTTGTTGGTTTTACGATCAAGAGGATTGCAAAAACAACTTCTAATGTTTTCACCAATCTTAAAAATTCAGTTTTATAGATCACACCAAGAAATGTTCCTGCATCACCTGAAGGAAAGGGTGTATTGATAAAATGAAGGAAGAAGTTGGACCCGAATACCAAGAATATTAATGCCAATAAATAAACGGGAATGTTTTTAATAATATTCATTTTGAATGATTTTAAAGTATTACAATCAAAAGCTGCTATTGTTTGATCATTTGAACAGATAAATTCAATTTTACTTCATCACTTACTACAATACCACCGGCTTCTGTTGTTGCAGTCCAAACCAAGCCAAAATCTTTTCGGTTGATTTTTCCGCTGATCTCAAAACCTGATTTTACCTGACCATAAGGATCTGTTGCAGTACCGCCGTATTCAACTGACAATTCAATGGGTTTGCTAACACCGCGGAGCGTTAAAGTTCCGGCCAATTTGTATTCATCATCACTCACTTTATCAAATGAAGTGGAGACGAAACTTAATTTCGGAAATTTTTCTGCTGCAAAGAAATCTTCACTTTTTAAGTGACCATCTCTTTGTTCGTTGTTGGTTGAGATACTGTCTACATCTGCTTCAAAAGAAATTTTTGCATCTGTAAAATCTTCTTTTGATGATTCTAAGGTTGCATCGAATTTGTTGAAATTACCGGTAACATTGGTAATCATTAAGTGTTTTACTTTAAAAGTAATTTCACTGTGCGCTGCATCGATTTTGTAGGTTGCCATGTTTTTAATTTTTAGTTGTTTAGAGATTGATATGATTAATTCAAAATTTAGTCTTCAATTAATACACCCATCTTTCCCATTTGATAATCTTTGAAAGCCTGCATGATCTCTGTTTGTGTATTCATTACAAACGGGCCATGCGCCGCAACAGGTTCATTGATAGGTTCTCCGCTGCCGACAAAAAATAAACTATCCGCAGTGGCTTTTATTGAAAATGTTTCACCGTCTTTATTGAACAAAGCCATCTGCTTGCTGCTGATCTTTGTTGTTTCATTGATCATCATCTCGCCACTCAAAACATAAAAAATGGTTTGATGATTAGCCGGAAATGAAAAGCTGAATGAACCATTCTGTTTCATCTCACCCATGAATGTATTTACTTTGGTGAATGTTGGAATGATTCCTTTTACACCATTTAATTCTCCCGCAGGAATGCGGATGATTGTTAATCCATCATCCGTTTTTATGGTTGGCGTTTCTTCTGCACTTGCGGGATAATAATGCGGAATATCCATTTTATGGGCAGCCGGCGTATTCACCCAAACCTGTAACAATTCTTGCTTTCCGCCAAATTCAAAAATATTTTCAGGGACTCTTTCGCTGTGAATGATTCCCATTCCTGCATGTGTCCATTGCGTTCCTCCTTCATAAACAATATGATCATTTCCTCTGCTGTCGCGATGATGAATGCCGCCTTTGTAAATAAAACTGATGGCACTGAATCCTCTGTGCGGATGCGGGCCAACCCCTTGTAAATGGATTGGAATATTTTTGTCCGCCATTGCAACGCCATGATGAAATAATAAAAAAGGATTTTCAAAATCACCGTACGGTAATAATTCCTGGACCTGAATGCTGCCTACAGCTGTAGGATGTCCATAAATTATTTTATTGACTGTTTTCATTTTAGTTTTTATTTATTTCCATCGGAACATCGATCAACAATAATTCTGCATCAGAGTTTGCAGTGATGTTCAGTAAATCTGTTTCTGAAATTCCCAAACCATCTCTTTCATTTAATGCAATACCGTTAATGGTAACATCGCCTTTAATTACAAATGCATAAACACCATTATCTTTTTTTTGAACCTTATAATCACTTGAAAAATCTTTTGAAAGATTGGCTAAAGAAAACCATGCATCCTGATTGATCCAAACTGCATTCGCATCATCGGGTGCAACAACAGTTAATATTTTATTGAGGCGATCTTCGGGTAAAAATGATTTCTGATCATAACGAGGGGTAATATTATGCTCTTTCGGTATCACCCATATCTGTAAGAATTTTACTTCCTTATCATGATTAGCATTTGTTTCGCTATGTGTAATACCGCTTCCTGCACTCATGATCTGTACATCATGCTGACGAATGATTTTGTCTCTGCCTGTACTGTCTTTATGATGAAGGTCACCGAATAAAGGAATGGAAACAATTTCCATATTATCGTGCGGATGTTTTCCAAAACCCATTCCTCCTTTTACAGTATCATCGTTTAAAACGCGCAATGCGCCGAAATGCATGCGCGAAGGATCGTGGTAACCCGCAAAGCTAAATGTGTGATAACTGTTGAGCCATCCATGATCGGCATGCCCTCTTGTGTTTGCTTTATGTAATTCTGTTTTCATTTTGTTTCTTTTTAATACATGTATATACATGTATTTGATCAAAAAAATTATTTTTCTGTTTCTCTTACTCTTTCCAATAATGCATTTAAAGAAGCGGCCTCTTGATTATTGATTGAAATAATTCCATCCATTAATTCGTTTACTTTTTTATTGCAGGATTCAAGAATGCTGATTCCAGACTGTGTTAATGTGATCACTGTTTCTCTTTTATCGATGGATGAGTTAGATCGTTTCACCAATTTCTTTAACTCCAATCTGTCGATGATCCTTGGCACATTTGAATTCTTTTCGATCATTCGTGAAGCAACATCCCGCACACACATTTGATCGGGATATTTTCCTTTTAAAATTCGTAATACATTATATTGTTCATGTGTTAATCCGTATTCTTTTAATTCTTTCGCCGTGATCGTCTTTAACCACCAAGCTGTATATAAAATATTTAATCCTGCTTTATGCACTTCGTTTTTAAATTTATTGCTTTGTATGGCGGTTTCTAATTTCACAATACAAATGTATGTACATACATTCAATTTGCCAAATTTCTTTTTAAATAAAAAACCCCGCCTACTGGCAGGATTTAAAAAATCTTGTCAGGCCTATCAATTTTTTAAAGCATATTTCCACCAATCAGAAAGACTGCTGCAATCAGCAAAATCTTTATCAATAGAAATATAATAATTAGGAAGATGCTCCTTAAACCATTTTTCTAATTTTTCCTGCTTCTTATCTTCCAAGGCTCTTTGTGCAATTTTATTATAATCCTCCTTGAGATTTTCCCTATGTGGAGATGTTCTTGTTTTCAAATAAACCAAGCGGACTAATTTTCTACCTCTATCGTCAGTATAAACCTGTGTCTTTGAAAATTCTCCGGGTTTTAAATCTTTAATTGCAATCACCATGTCTTTATCCAGCTGATCAATCGTTACATAAGTAGAACCGTCTCTTGCCTGAACAGCGCCTCCGTTAAATTTACTGTTTTCATCATCACTGTATTTATTGATGGCTTCGCCGAAAGTTAATTCATGAGCCATCAACCTTGAACGGATTGAATCTAATTTTGCCTCAGCTAACTTTACTTCCTCATCTGTAACAGGAGGTATTTTCAAGATATGACGAACAACCGCATCATCACCTGCCCGGCTTATCAGCTGAATAATATGAAATCCGAATTTTGATTTGATTACATTGGATATTTGCCCTTCCTTTAATTTAAAAGTGGCCGACAGAAAAGTTGGATCCCACATTCCTTTATCGTTTCTATTTAGGGTTAATGTACCACCCTGTTTTTCTGTTCCCTGATCGTCTGAATACAGTTTTGCTAATTGATCAAATTTTTTTGTACCCGCTTCTACCTGTCTTTTATATTCATACAATTGCCTTGTAACATATTCATCAACATCCTTATTAGATTTCGGTATCAGTAAAATCTGGCTTACCTCTATTTCAGTTTCATAATACTGCAAACTGTCTTTAGATATCTTATCAAAATAGGCCTTTACTTCCGTTGGTGTTATTTTAATATTCTCAATGATCTTATTGCGCATTTGATCTGCCAACTTTCTTTCTTTAAATGCTGAACGAAAATCTTCTTTGATCTGATACACAGTTTTACCGGCTATTTCTTCCAAGACATCTTTAGAACCATATTCTCTGATAAAGCCTCTAATCTGATTTTCAAGCGCTGCATCTATTTCATCTTCAGTAACATTGAGTGAATCTTTTTCTGCCTGCAACACCAACGCCTTTTGAATAAGCTGACCTTCTAAAAAAGCACATTCGGGATTGGGTGGCAATTGTGCTTCTGTTCCCTGGCGTTTAGCATCTGAAATTGCATTCAATATATCAGAACGGAGAATAATCTTATCGCCAACCTGGGCAATAATCTTATCAGCAATAACTTTTTTTACTTGCTGTGCATTTGATTGCATAACAGTCAGTACAACAAAAACAATAATCAGCAACTTTTTCATAATCAATAAATGAATTCAAAAATAACCTTTCGCAGCGTGTAATCGTTATTGTGAAATGCTTTTAACAAAAAAATTAGCTTCAAGCGTATCCTTTTTTGAAAACGGACAACTTGAAGCTAATGAACGATTCCGATGTTTTATAAAGTTCTCTTCACTTCTTCTTCCTCATAAGCAACAATACTGTCGCCAACAGAAAGGTCAATAAAATTTTTGACCGTTAATCCGCACTCCATATTGCTTGGCACTTCTTTCACATCATCTTTATAACGTTTGAGGCTGCCGAGTTCTGCAAAAGCGCCTTCCTGACGAGGATATAATAAGATGCCATCACGGAACAAACGGATCTTCGCATCACGCTTGATCCTTCCGTCTAATACAAAGGAGCCAGCAACGGTAGCTTTATCAAATTTGTATACTTCACGTATTTCAACAGTCGCAACTTCTTTTTCCTGAATCTTCGGTTCCAGCATTCCTTCCATTGCACTCTTAACTTCTTCAATCGCATTATAAATAATAGAGTACATCTTAATTTCCACGCCTTCGTTTTGTGCAAGGCGGTTTGCCTGCATAGAAGGACGAACATTAAATCCAATCAAGATAGCATCCGATGCTGTAGCGAGCAATACATCACTTTCTGAAATTTGTCCTACTGCTTTATGAACAACATTGATCGCAATTTCAGGAGTAGATAATTTTTGTAATGAATCACTTAATGCTTCTACCGATCCATCTACATCACCTTTAATGATAATATTCAGTTCTTTAAAATTACCCAATGCCAAACGACGACCGATCTCATCCAACGTAATATGTTTTCTTGCACGTAAGCCTTGTTCACGCATAATTTGTGCTCTCTTTGAAGCAATATCTTTTGCCTCCGATTCATCAGCATACACTTTGAATTTTTCACCAGCCTGCGGTGCACCATTCAAGCCTAATATTACAACAGGTGCTGACGGTGGTGCTTCCGTTACACGTTGGTTACGTTCGTTAAACATGGCTTTGATACGACCGAAGTGTTGACCCGATACAATCAAATCGCCTAATCGCAATGTGCCATTTTGAACAAGAATTGTAGCAACATAACCACGACCTTTATCTAATGATGCTTCGATGATAGATCCCGTAGCTTCCTTATCAGGGTTTGCTTTCAAGTCTAATACTTCCGCTTCTAATAATATTTTTTCCAATAACAGATCAACATTAATATGTTTCTTGGCGCTTAATTCCTGTGATTGATATTTACCACCCCATTCTTCCACCAATATATTCATTTGAGATAATTGCTCGTAAATCTTTTGCGGATTAGCACCATCTTTATCGATCTTGTTTACGGCAAATATCATAGGAACACTTGCTGCCTGAGCATGGCTGATAGCTTCTTTTGTTTGAGGCATTACCGCATCATCTGCAGCAACAACAATCACAGCAATGTCTGTGATTTTTGCACCACGAGCACGCATGGCTGTAAATGCTTCGTGTCCGGGTGTATCTAAGAAAGTAATATGTTTTCCGTTGGGTAATGCTACCTCATACGCACCGATATGTTGTGTAATCCCACCGGCTTCACCTGCTACCACATTCGCATTGCGGATATAATCAAGCAATGAGGTTTTACCATGATCCACATGGCCCATGATGGTTACAATAGGGGGACGACCTACCAATTCTTCAGGACTATCCTCTTCCTCTTCTTCTTCCATCTCATCCACATCATCCAGATCAATAAACTCTACTTCGAAATTAAATTCGCTTGCAACCAATTCGATCACTTCTGCATCCAAACGTTGATTAATGGAAACCATGATGCCCAATCCCATACACTTTCCTATCACATCAGCAAAACTTACATCCATTAAATTTGCCAACTCGCTTACCGTAACAAACTCTGTTACATGAAGCTTGTTGTCTTCCACCATTTCGCCCATTGATTCTGCAGCTTCATCACGTTTTGCACGTCGATATTTGGCTTTTAAACTCTTACCGCGACCACCTGCTCCTGCAAGCTTGGCTTGAGTTTCACGTATTTTCTCCTGAATTTCTTTTGCGTCAATTTCTTTGTCTTCACGACGATTATCTCGTCCTCCCGGAGCTCTATTTCCTCCGCGCTGACCACCGCCACCGCGTTGTGGTCCACTTGTTCCGCCTCTATTAAATCCGCCACCTCCTTGATTATTACGATTATTTGCTGGTACTATCGGTCTGTTCGCACCACCACCAGGTGCAGGTGCAGCAGCTCCTCTGTTATCACGACTAAATCCGCCCCCTTGTTGAGGTGCTCTTTGTTGTGGTTGATCACCGCCTTTTTTATCAACGGGAATACGTTTGCGTTTGCGTTTTTCTTCTCTTGTAGGAGGTTTTGGACGAGTATCGCTATCCACGGGCAGATCGATCTTTCCCAAAATTTTTGGGCCTGTTATTTTTTCGATCTCGATATTTTCAATTACAGGAGATGAATCCTCTTCTGATTCATTAATTACCTGTTCAGGTTTTATTTCTGCAACAGGAATTTCATCAATAATTTGTTTTGATTTTCCTTTCGGCTTTTTAGGCTCTTCAATTATATTTTCAATAACCGGCTCTTCTTTTTTCTTCGGAGCTTTTTTAGGACGAGTGGAAGAATCAATAGTGCTGAGATCGATTTTATTTAAAACTTTCGGACTTTCAATTTCCTGAATTTCAACTTTAGTTATTTCCGGCTCTGGCAGAACTGTTTCTTTAATATTGATTACAGAGGCAACTTCTTTTACTTCTTCAACTTTTACAATTTTCTCAACTTTCGGTTCTTCTTTTGCAACAGGTACGGCAGGCTTCTTTTCTTCTTTTCGGAATGTTATTTCTTCCTCATCTCTTTTCTTCTTCGGTTCTCCGCTTCCACCTTTCGGAATTTCTACTTGATCGGCTTTGTTCTTTGCGACCTTATCACCCTGAAATTCTGCCTGCAGGGCAAAATACATTTCTTCCGAAAGCTTTGCCGTTGGCTTCAGGTCATCTTTACTAAATCCTTTCTTTGCTAAAAAATCAATGATGGTATCCTGTCCAACATTGAACTCTTTAGCTGCGGCTAATAATCTCGGTAATTTCAGTTCTGACATTCAGTTTTTTTATTTTGTCCGTTGATCATGATCTGTTCATCATGATCGTTTATTTTATTTATGAGACCAACTTGCGCACTGTAATGATGCATCGTTGTCCAAAGGACTCCTTTCGGAGCGTCGCACTCTTGTACTTTCAATACATTATTCAACTATTCTTTGTCAAATTCAGCTTGTAATATTTTTCTTACATCATCAATTGTTTCTTTTTCCAGATCGGTTCTTCTTTCCAGGTCTTCGGCAGTTAAATTTAATACGCTTCTGGCTGTATCACATCCCACGCGTTTAAATTCATCAATGACCCATGTTTCAATTTCATCGCTGAATTCATCCAGATCAATATCAAACTCATCTGTTTTTTCTTCGTCTTCTCTGAACACATCTAATTCAAAACCGGTAAGTTCACAAGCTAATTTGATATTTACACCGCGGCGACCGATTGCCAGAGAGACCTGATCAGCTTTCAAGTAAACATCAGCCTGTTTCTTTTCATTATCAATATTCATATAACTGATCTTGGCCGGTGTTAATGAACGTTGGATCAATAATTGAATATTGGATGTGTAATTAATAACATCAATATTTTCATTCTTCAATTCACGAACGATACCGTGAATACGACTTCCCTTCATTCCAACACAGGCACCAACCGGATCAATTCTGTCGTCATAAGATTCAACAGCAACCTTGGCTCTTTCTCCCGGATCACGAACTATTTTTTTAATAGCAATTAATCCGTCAAATATTTCGGGAACTTCTATTTCTAATAATTTAGCAAGGAACAAAGGACTTGTTCTGGATAAAATAATAACAGGTGTATTGTTCTTGATGTCCACTCTTGCAACAACTGCACGAATGTTTTCCCCTTTTTTAAAATAATCCTGTGGTATCTGTTCTGATTTAGGAAGTATCAATTCATTGCCTTCTTCATCTAATAACAACACTTCTTTTTTCCAAACCTGATACACTTCGGCAGAAATAATATCGCCAATTCTGTCGCCGTATTTTTTGATCAACACATTTTTCTTCAAATCGCTGATACGACTTGCCAATGTTTGTTTGGCAGCAAGGATGGCACGGCGACCAAAATCGAGCATATCAACTTCTTCGTATAATTCTTCACCCACTTCAAAATCAGGTTCAATTTTTACTGCTTCAGTGTATGCAATTTCAGCTAAAGGATCGTTTACTTCTCCGTCTTCAACGATCATACGGCGACGGATTATTTCCAGATCACCTTTTTCGGCATTTACGATTACATCGAAGTTCTCATCACTTCCGTATTTTTTGCGCAATAAGGTTTTGAATACATCTTCTACAACTTTCATCATCGTGGGACGATCTAAGTTTTCTGCGTCTTTAAAATCCTGAAATGCGTCAATCAGATTGATACTTGCCATATCTCGAATGTTTTTTTACGTTCTCTTCATCTTTGATTGTCAATCAAAAACTCAGAATTTAATTTGAACTGTTGTTGATTTTATATGATTAAATGGAATAACCAATTGTTGTGTGATCGCCTTCTTTCCCTTGCCCTCCGTGTGTTCTAACAAAATATCAGCGTCTGTTACGGTGATTAATTTCCCTTCTTTTTTTGATCCATCCTCAAATAACACTTCAACCGTTCTGCCGATATTCTTCACATACTGCCGATGCATTTTCAGCGGTTCATCCAAACCCGGAGAAGAGACTTCAAGACTAAAATCTCCGTCTGGATAAAGATTACTTTCTTCGATCATCTTATATAACCTGCGGTTGAACTGTACACATTTTTCAATCGGCAAGCCATTATCTCCGTCTAAAAATATTTTTATATTATTAGTCGGTTTTATTTTAATGCTTACACAGAAATACTCGGTTTCTGTTTCCAAAAGGGCTTTTACCCATTGTTCTGCCTGTTGTATTTGTGCTTCTGTTGCCATAGGTATAAAGAAGAAGGGAACGAAATCGTTCCCTTCTTTTGCTCTTTGTCCGTTGCAAATGTAATGCAATCATCAGTTATGTTCCAAATTTATGATTGAATGAAATCATCTCCCATTTAACAAATTCTCCAGCAAATAAATGTTTTCAGTCTTTACCTTTACTGCTATGTTTAAGTTGATCATTTGGGGAATTGTTATTTATCTCATTTACAAGTTTGTGTTTGATCTGGTTGTTCCTGTAAGCAAAGCGGCTTCGCAGATGCAGGATAAGATCAAAGAAATGCAGGAAATGCAGCAACGTCAAACACAGCAGCAGCAAGCACAGCAGCCCGTTTCATCAGTAAAATCAAAAGCGCCGGACAGCAATGATTATATCGATTACGAGGAGGTAAAATAAATACTGCTTATAATTGAAGTTCCAACACAGTTATGGGTGGTTTTAAATGCAGTGTCTGTAATCCTATTTCTGCAGCAGCTTGAACATTACTTAAAGTATCGTCGATAAATAATGTTTCTGCAGGATTTAATTTTTGTTCTTCCATAATTTTTTGAAAAGATGCTGTATCGGGTTTGCGCAAACCCAATTCATGCGAATAATATGCTTTAATGAAGTATTGATTGAAATCGGTAATACCCGTCTGTTGCTTAACCGTTTCAATAAATGCATCGTAATGAATCTGATTGGTGTTGCTGAATAAATAGATATTGTATTTCTTTTTTATTTCGTTCAACCAAACAATTCGTTCCATCGGAAAGTCGAGCAGCATTGCATTCCATGCATGTTGGATGTCATCATTCGACATATTTATGCCGCTTAGTTTTCTTAATCCATCATAAAATGCTTGATTTGAGATCCTGCCGGTTTCCATATCGGCAAACAAGGGTGATGAATGATGCTGGGTAAACAATTCAGGAAAATTGACAACTCCAAGATCAATAAATGCCTGTTCGGTTTTTTTATAATCAAGGTTCATGAAAACACCACCGAGATCGAAAATGATATTTTTAATTGGCTGCATGCCGGCAAAAATAGCGGTATCATTTAAAATGAAATTGGAGAATATCCTGATTTAGTTATTTTTGCGCCTCATGAGTTAAAAAACTCAGGGCCTATAGCTCAGTTGGTTAGAGCACCTGACTCATAATCAGGGGGTCCCAGGATCATGCCCTGGTGGGCCCACTTGAAAATCAACCACTTATGATTCGTTTCATAGGTGGTTTTTTCTTTTGTGCCAGGTTTGTGCCAGGTTTTGTGTTTTTTAAGGGATAACAGGGGTGAATGGAGGTGAAGGGATGGAATTGTTTGAACATTATCTTATTTTCAACTATAATATATAAAACATGGAAGTACATCACCCACACCACCCAAGTCATAAAAAGAAATGGTCTGAATATATTCTTGAATTTTTCATGTTGTTTTTTGCTGTTACGCTGGGATTTTTTGCCGAAAATGTAAGGGAGCATCAAGTAGTGATTGAAAGAAAAAACCAGAATTTATTAGCAATGGTACAGGATTTAAAAAGAGATTCTGTACAAATAGAGCAAAGAATTATAGAGTATACCAAAGCCATTAAAACTTTTGAAAACTTAAAGTACGCTTCGTATCAGTATCATAATAAACAAATGAGCGAACCTGATTTTATAAACTATGTTACCAATCAATACGATTCATCAAATATTGGAGATAGTTTTTTTGCAAACAATTCGGCTTATAAAAACACCATTGCAACGGGTAGTTTAAGTGTAATTACCTCATTACCTATCAAGCAGCTTATTGCAGAATATTACGAAGAACTAAGTGTTAAACTCTCCGATAACAACAGAAATTTAGATGAAGAACTCAATGAGTATATTCATTCGGATATGCAAATTGGGAATTCAATCAATTCAGATGTCACTAAAAAATTTGCTAAACTAACACATGAACAAGTATTGGAGGACTATAAAAAAAATTCTGCATTTAAGTCAGCAATACTAAGTCCAACATTTAGTATTCACACCAATAAATTTGAAATGAGGTGCGATTATTACTTATATCTTATGAAAAGGTTTCAATCTGTAAATATTCAGTTGCTAGCCGCATTAGCAAAATCAGATAGCTAAAATCATTCAAATTAAGAAATGGTTAATACATGTAAAAAAGAGGTTTATAGGATTCATAATGCGGTATTCTATAAACATTTTCTTATTTTCAACTATAATACTAAAATATGGAAGTACATCACCACCCACAATTAGTTCATAAGGAAAAGCCTTGGAAAGAATACCTTTTAGAAGGATTAATGATTTTCATAGCAGTTTCTATGGGATTTATAGCTGAAAATATTAGAGAACACCTTTCAGAACAAAATAAGAAAAAAGAATTATTAGAAATTGTAAGTAGAGATTTTAAAAAAGACTTAGAGCAATTAAAATATCACAAAGAATATGCAAAAGAAAAAATTGTAGCCATACAAGAATTGATTAATTATTTTGAATCAAAGAATAAATCAATAAATCAGAAGGTATATTATCATAACATTGATCATATACTTGGGTGGTGGTATTTTAATTCTGAAGAAAAAAGTAGAATAGAAGCAGAGTCAAAAGGATACTTTTATGAAAAAGAAAACAGTGATCTAGCAAATGCAATATTAAGATTCAACTTCTTTAAGAATGATTATAAAAATACAGAAGAACATGAAGAAAAATTGATAGATAAGTTAAGTGATCAAATTACAAGCTTCTCAGATTTTAATGTATATTATAAACAAAATCGCTACCCTGAACCTGCAATGTCGGATTCTTTAGGAATAGTAAGTCTTAATAAGTCACAATTATTAAAGACTAAATACATTTTATCTAATATCATTGTAAATAATGATAACTATTTAAATGATATAGATTCCATGAAAGTATATGCTAATAAAGCAATTCAAATAATAAATAATCAATATCCATAAATGAAAAAAGGGGGAATATTTCAACAAATTACAATAAAAATAATATGCTTTCTGTTATTATTTTTAATGAATATATCGAGTAGTCAAGCACAGACTCCCGAGGATAATTTAAAATCATTGGGCATTATTCTTCCTCAGCCTAACGCTCCTATTGCTAATTATGTAAGTTATGTACGTACAGGTAACTTAATATATTTTTCTGGTTCAGGCCCAGGAGAATCCGATGGTACTTTTATTAAAGGGAAATTAGGTAAAGATTTAACAATTGAGGATGGAGTCAAAGCTGCTAGATTAACGGCAATAAATTTAATTGCAAGTTTAAAGAAAGCAACTGGAGATTTAAATAAAGTGAAAAGAATTGTAAAGGTTTTTGGAATGGTAAATAGTGCTGAAGGTTTTACTGATCAGCCGAAGGTAATTAATGGATTTTCAGACTTAATGGTAGCTGTATTTGGTGAAAAAGGAAGACATGCAAGATCTGCAATTGGTATGATGGCATTGCCATTAAATATGGCCGTAGAAATTGAGATGATAGTTGAGGTTGAAGATTAAAAATCAAAATATTTTAACAATGGAAGTACACCACCCACACCATCCAACCCATAAAAAGAAATGGTCGGAATATCTTTTAGAGTTTTTTATGTTATTTGTAGCTGTTACACTTGGATTTTTTGCTGAAAATTTAAGAGAACATTATGTGGAAAAGCATAAGGCTACAGTTAGTATTCAGAATTTATACAAAGATCTTAAAGAGGATTCAGTTAATTATAATACATCAATTAATGCAAGAAATAAACAAGATACTTGTTTTCAAATAATTAGTGCTCTTTATGAAAAAAATGAAATAGAAAATAAAATTCCAGTATTATATGCTGCACATTCAGAAATTGCGACAAGAATAATGCCTACGATGAACAAAATGGCATCTGATCAACTTAAAAATTCTGGTGCATTAAATTACATAGAAGATGAAAAATTAAAAAAGGAAATTCAAAGTTATGCAAATGATGCAGATGGATTAAAAGTTAGAGAGCAACGGGAATATGGCTATATTGATAGGATGATAGATCCCATTACAACAAGTTATTTTGAATATAAGTTTTTTCAAAAAATTAGTGCTTTTGATAATTTTGATTTAACTCAAAATGATATTAAAATCAAAATAGAAATTCCAAAGAATTTAAGATTAAATAAACAAGCAACATTTGATTGGGATAACTATTTCTCAATATTGGCAATGCTCAGAACAATTAGAAAATCTACTGATAGAAGCTATACAATACCAATACAAAAAAAATGCAATAAACTAATTGAACTTGTTAGAGAATATTTAAATGAGAATAATGCATTAGTAGATTTGGAAAAATAATTTTATGAGATACACAACAATATTTATAATTCTTCTCTTTATTTCTTTCAAAGCATATAATCAAACTGCAAATTATATTTGTAATAATCCGCTTCGTGAGTCATTAAATAAATTACCAGAGATTAAAACAAATAGTAAATGGTTTAAAGTATATAGTGTAGGTGAAAATGTATTAGCTATTGTTGAACCTTACAACTTTGAAGAAGCAATTTCCTATTTAATTTTAGGAAAAAATAAAGCCTTGCTTTTTGACACTGGAATTGGTGTTGACAGCATCTCTCTTGTTGTAAAACAATTGACAAAATTACCCATAATTGTCATCAATTCTCATTCTCATTATGACCATATCGGTGGTAATTATGAGTTTAATAATATATTTGGAAAACCCAGTTAAATTGATCCCCGCTCTCCATAACAAAGAAGTCCCCGTTCTCCAGAGCATTGTGACCCCTCATCGCCAGATTAAATTAATCCCCTAAAAGATGTAAAAAGCAATAGTTGTTTTTGTAGGAAAAAAGAAAGAAGTTCTT
>Ga0316218_1000522_pt1 | contig 52073 bp, 47 predicted proteins | sample TBH18003metaG_FD_203634 | JGI IMG/M metagenome (GOLD analysis project Ga0316218, IMG submission 203634) | Freshwater microbial communities from Trout Bog Lake, Wisconsin, USA - TBH18003 | ecosystem: Environmental > Aquatic > Freshwater > Lake > Hypolimnion/Profundal zone | place: USA: Wisconsin... | reverse complement strand
CGGCGGTGGGCGGAACGGGCAGCGCCAGCAAGCCTTCCATCGCCACCTGGCCCGCTTCGGGCGAGAATTCGCCGGGCACGCAATATTCCGCGGAGAGGCCCGCCGCTGCCATCGCCCTGAAGAAACCGTTGCGGCGATGCTCGGCCATGGGGGCGTGGGCGTTGCCGCCGATATGGGCGATGCGGGTATGGCCCAGCGCGATCAAATGGTCGGTCGCCATCGCGGCGGCGGCGACATGATCGACCCGCACGGCGGGGAATTCGCGCCCTTCATCGGCTTCCAGCACCGCGACGGTGGGCGGGAACTGATGCAGGTGCGGGGGCTTGGTTTCGATGCGGGCGCTGGAGACCAGCAGCACGCCATCGGCGCGGCCGCAGGCGACCTGGTCGAAATATTCGCCTTCGCGCACCGGATCGCGCCCGGTATGGGCTGCGACGACGGAATAACCCAGCTCCAGCGCCGCCCGCTCAATGCCGCGAAAGACATCGAAGAAAAACAGGCTCATGGCCGGGACCACGACATAGATGATGCCGGTGGAGCCGAGCTTGAGATTCTGCGCCACCAGATTGGGGCGATAGCCCAGCCGGGCCACCGCCTCGCGCACCCGCGCCACGGTGGCGGGGCGCAGCAGATGGGGCTTGGACAATGCCCGGCTGACCGTGGCGACGGAAATTTCGAGTTCGCGGGCCACGTCCTTGATGGTGGCGGGACGGCGCTGGGTCGAGGTCTGGATGCTCATGGCGTTTGCGTTTCCCCTGGCTTCGGCGGCAGCCGCCGGGCCGGTCTGGTGTTTGTTAGCGGTATCAAAGCGGGAACCCGCCCCAAGGTCAAAGCCATTGTCCCCCCAAGCAGGATAGCGGTCCGGACGCCCGGCCCCAAGGTGGCTGAAGCGCGCTAACCCGCCCGAAACTCAAAGAGTGGCAAGCTGGCGGAATGAGCCGCCCTCCTTCCGCCTTCGGCCGCGCCACGCCACGGACGCGGGGCCAGCCGCCCCTGCCGGCCAAGCGCCGCGCGCCCGCGCCGCAAGCGCCGGCATCGCCAGATCCTGACGGCGGCGATGTGGAGGCGGAACTGGCGGCCTGGAAGCAGGCCCGCCAGCGTCATTCTTTTCCCTGGCGTCAAGTTTCTTTGGTCCTGGGCCTTTGCTTCGCGGCCGCCTCGCTGGTGCTGCCGGACACCGTCACTGACGCCGCCACCTATGTTCTTTATGCCCTTGCCGGAATTAGCTTTTTGAGCGGGTTGGCGCGGCGGCGCAAAAATCCCTCTTGAAGGCGGGGCCTCCTGCTCCTATCGCTTTGCTGCCCCTGCTGCGCCTTTCAGGCGTTTCCGTCTTCGCAATCTGGATTTCCGCCAGGAGTTGCTCGCCGTGCCGACGCCCTGCCCACAGCCGCGCGATACGCTGCGCCTTGCCGCCCTGCTGGCGGGTTTGCTGGCGCTGGGCGGCGTGGCGGTGTGGAGCACGCGCCTGGCGCCGGCGTCCCTCCGCCCAGCCGCAAGCGCGCAAGCGGCAAGCCTGCCGCTGCTGGTTTCCACCCCCCAGGCCGTCCTGCCTCAACCCATCTTCGATGCCGAGAATGCCATGGCGCTGCCCGACAGGCTGGCGCGCTGGGACAGCCTGATCGACGAGGCCGCCAAACGCTTCAACGTACCGCGCGACTGGATCGTGGCGGTGATGCGCCAGGAGTCGGGCGGGCGCACCGTGCTGCAGAACGATGTGCCCATCACTTCGGTCACCGGCGCCATGGGCCTGATGCAGGTGATGCCCGACACCTATCGCGACATGCGGCTGGATTTTCGCCTGGGCCAGAACGCCTATGACCCGCATGACAATGTGATGGCAGGCGCCGCCTATATCAAATTCCTGCAAGGCAAGTACGGCTATCCCGCGCTGTTTGCCGCCTACAATGACGGGCCGGGCAATCTCGAAGCCAACCTGGCGGGCCAGCGCGATCTGCCCGCCGAGACCATCGCCTATCTCACCAACATCCGGATTCGCCTGGGGGATGCGCCAAAGGCGGGCGAGAACGGGCTGAAGACAGCGGCGGCCAGCGCCAGCGTCACCCTGACCCGGCCTGACGGCCAGGCCATCGCCATCGACGGCGCCAGCGTCAAGGCGGTGCGCGCCGTGCTGCCAGGCGAATATCCGGCAGCGGCGGCCGCCGTGATCGACCTGGGCAAGACACGGCAGGCCGTGCGCGAAGACGTTGCGTCGGCCACGCAACTCCTCAAAGCGGCAGGCGCCAAGCTCTAGCGGCATGACCAAGCAGGCGGCCACTCGGAAAACGCAGATCGTGGTGGTGGGCGGCGGCGCCGGCGGCCTGGAACTGGCGACGCGGCTGGGCGCGCATTTCGGGCGCGATGCCTTTGACATCCTCCTGGTCGAAAGGAACCGCACCCATATCTGGAAGCCGCTGCTGCACGAAGTGGCGGCGGGATCGCTGGACGCCAATCTCGATGAAGTCGGCTATCGCAGCCACGGCCACCGCTGGGGCTATCGCTTCTTCTATGGCGCGATGGAAGGCATCGACCGCGCCACAAGGCAGGTGATGATCGCGCCAATCCTGGATGAGGATGGCAGCGAGATCATGGGCCGCCACCGCATCCGCTATGACTACCTGGTGCTGGCGCTGGGTTCGGTCTCCAACGATTTCGGCACGCCGGGCGTGAAACAGAACTGCCTGTTCCTGGACAGCCGGGCCCAAGCCGACCGCTTCCGCGCCAAGCTGCTGGACCATTGCCTGCGGGTCTCGCGCAGCATGAGCGAGGCGCCAGAGCAGGATGCCCGGGTCCGCATCGCCGTGGTCGGCGGCGGCGCCACCGGCGTCGAACTGGCGGCGGAACTCTACAACGCGGCGGCGGCGCTGCGCCATTACGGGCTGGAAGTGTTCGACGAAAGCCGCCTGGAACTGACGCTGATCGAGGCGGGGCCGCGCATCCTGCCGGCCTTGCCGGAGGACCTCGCCAAGGCCGCGCAGACCGAACTGGAAGCGTTGGGCGTGCGGGTGCTGACCGGCATGGCGGTGGTGGAAGCGACACGGGACGGGATGAAGACCGCGTCGGGCGAATTCATCCGCGCTGACCTGCGCGTCTGGGCGGCGGGCGTGAAGGCGCCCGATATCCTGAAAGATATTGGCGGGCTGGAAACGGCGCGCAACAACCAGCTTGTCGTTCGCCCGACCCTGCAGACCACGCGCGACGACCGCATCTTCGCCATCGGCGACTGCGCCCTGTTCATACCGGAGGGCGCGTCACGCCCGGTGCCGCCGCGCGCTCAGGCCGCGCACCAGATGGCGGCAACGGCCTTTATCAACATCAGGCGCCTGGTCCGGGGGCAACCGCTGAAGCCCTTCGTCTATCACGATCACGGTTCGCTGGTGTCGTTGAGCCGCTATTCCACCGTCGGCAGCCTGATGGGCAACCTGGTGGGTGGGCGCATGGCGATCGAAGGACGCATCGCGCGCTTCGTCTACGCCTCGCTCTACCGCATGCACCTGTTCGCCATTCATGGTGTCGCCAAGGGCGCCGCCATGGTGGTTTACAGTTGGATAAACAGGGTTATCCGGCCACGTCTGAAGCTGCATTAGTTTGCCGCAGCCGCGTCCCCGAAACGCGCGGCGTTCGTCGCATTCGCGGGTTCAACGGACCTGCTCACGCGCTTCGTGCGACGCGCCTCACTCCACAGGCTCCAGCTTGCCGATCATCGTGACATAGGCGAAGACGCCGACCAGCGCGACGCAGCCGATATAGATCAGCCCCGGCGCGAAGTTTCCGTTCTCCGCCAGATAGCCGATGATGATCGGCGTGACGATGCCCGACAGGTTGCTGATGCCGTTGAAGGCGCCGCCTGTCAGGCCGATCAGCCGCTTGGGCGCCGCCGAGGAGATCAGCGACCAGCCGATGGAGGCCAAGCCGTTTCCGAACAGGGCGAGGGTGAAGAACATCACCGCCAGTTCCGGCGATTCCACATAGTTGGCGCCAACGATGACGCTGGAGATCAGCAGGCCCATGATGATGGGCGTCTTGCGCGCCGTACCCAGCGTGAAACCGCGCCGCAGCAGCCAATCCGAGAAGAAGCCCGAGCAGAGCGCACCCAGCCAGGCCCCCGCGAAAGGCAGCGACGCATAGAGGCCGGTCTTCAACACGCTGAGATGGCGGTATTCCGACAGGTAGGTGGGAAACCAGGTGAAGAAGAAGAACTGGCTCGAAGTGATGGTGAATTGGCCGATATAGATGCCCCACAGCTTCTTGTACTTGAAGACGGTGAGGAAGTCGGCCCAGGTGAACTTGGTTTTGGTGGCGGCGATGCTGCCCAGGTCCAGGATGGCGCCACCGGCTTCGATCTCGGCCAGTTCGGCGGCATTGGCCAGCCGGGATTCACGCGGACCGCGATAGACCAGGTACCAGATGACACCCCAGACCAGGCCGGCCCCGCCGGTGACGTAGAAGACCGAGCGCCAGCCATAGGCATGGACCATGAAGACCAGCAGACCGGTGATGAAGGCCGGTCCCAGAAACTGGGCCGAGATGAAGACGCCGACGGCGGTGGCGCGTTCGCGGGTGGGGAACCAGGAGGTCGTCACCTGGTTGAAGATCGAATAGGCCGGCGCTTCCAGCAGGCCCACCATCAGACGAATGGCGAAGAAGGCGAAGACCGTGCTGGCCAGGCTGGTGGAAATCGTCGCCAGCGACCACAGGATCAGGATGATGGGGAGCAGGATGCGCGGCGACATCTTGTCCACCAGCCAGCCACCGGGAATCTGGAACAGGGCATAGGTCCAGCCGAAGGCACCCAGGATCAGGCCCATCTCGGCATTGTCGATATGAAACTCGCCCTTGATGGCCGACACGGTGGTGGAGATGTTGTTGCGGTCGAGATAGTTGATGACCACCGTGAAGAACATCATCGCCAGCATCAGATAGCGGACGCGGGTAGGCTTCTGCGCGGCGTCGATCGTCATGGTTCCCCCGGATGGCCGGATTTTCGGCGTTGCGGCACAGTGCCGACGAAAATGGGCCGACGCAAGCAGGCCCCCGTTTTGCGGCGCAGCAAAGCATGACATGGTGCCGCCATGACAAATGCTCTTCGCTTTCTGGCACTGCTGCTGATGACGGGCGCAGCCCTGGCCCAACCGGCGCGGGAGGCACGCCTGGCCCGGCTGCAAAGCGATATCCTGGCATCACCCAGCGCGACGCAGCTGCTGACCGCGCGCTGCGGCGAACTGAATCTGGCGGCGCCGGCGGTGGTGCGGGCCGAGACGGCGCCAGTGGCGCAGGGCGTGCCGGCGGCGGATGTGCTGGCGTTGCTGCAGGTGACGGCGGCCGAGCCGGTGCGCCATCGCCAGGTGCTGCTGACCTGCGGCGGCCATGTGCTGTCGCGGGCCGACAACTGGTATGTGCCGTCGCGGCTGACGCCGGAGATGAACCGCAGCCTCGACACCACGGACACGCCCTTCGGCACCGTGGTGCGGCCGCTGAACTTCCACCGCAACACGGTCGCCGTCGCGCCGCAAACCGGCGACACCGTGCTGCAGGTGAAGGCCGTGCTGCTGACACCGCAGGAAGTCCCGATCAGCCTGGTGATCGAGAATTACAGCGGTGAATTGCTGGATGACCCGAAGCCGTAAGGTCACTTCCCCTTCGGCTTGCTCCACTTGGTGACGCGCCCGACGCTGGTATCGCCGGTATAGATGTTGCCGGCCTTGTCCCAAGCCATGTAGGTGGTCTCGATCGCCTGGCCGGGTTCACGGCCCGCGCCGTTGCCCATCGCGCCCAGCACCTTGCCGTTGCGGTCGATGCGCAGGATCTGTCCGTCCTGGCCGCTGGCCACCCAGGGGTTGCCCGCCGCGTCAAAATCGATGGCGCAGATCAGGTTGCGCATCTGGATGGTCCGCAGGAAATGACCATCCTTGTTATAGATCACGATGCGATACTGCTCGCGGTCGCCGATCCACAGATCGCCATTCCTGGGGTCCACCGCCACGCCATGGGCCATGCTGAACTTGCCCTGCCCGACACTGTTGCCGAATATCTGGTTGATGAAGTCGCCTTGTCTGTTGAAATGCAGCACCCGCGCCGCGCCGATCACATTGGTGGGATCGGACGATTCGACGTCGTTGGGGCTTTCGTTGGAATGGCCTTCGCCGATATAGAAATCGCCGTTCGGCGCGAAGGCGACATCCATCGGCTGCCACAGCAGGCGCTGATTCTTGGATTCATCCCAGTCGCCGCGATGCAGCTTGGTGCCGAAGGTCTTGAGCAGCTTGCCGTCGGGCGACAGCTTCATCACCGTGGCGGCGTCGGCATCGACGATCCAGACATTGTCGTCGCCATCCACCGCCAGGCCGTGCGGCTTTTCCTGATGGCCGATCACATCGTCGCCGACAGCGAGAATCTGCCTGTAGTTGGAATCGAATTTGAAGAGCTGCGGCTCGCCCGGCAGGTTGCGCTGGAAGATCCAGAAATTGCCCTTGGAGTCGGTGCCCACCGCGGGAACGCCACTGTGATAGGGGCCATTGTCGTCGGTGAACTGCAGCTTGAAGGGATAGGAGAAGGTGTACCCCAGGGTCTGCCGCCACTGGACCCGCTGCAGCTGGCCGCGATTGGCCGAACCGCCATGCTCGGGATCGCAGATGGTGGAATGGACGCAGAGCGGCACACCGGCCTTGTTGTTCGGCGTGGTGACGGGTTGCGGCCGGTGCGCGGCCGGCGTGGCGGCGGGCGCGCGCGGCGGCGGCAGAATCTGCAGGAACCAGCCCGGCGAGCCGCCCGTCGCAGGCCCGCTGGTGGGCTGGGCCATGACCGTGGAGGCCGAAACAAGTGCGGCCACCGTGAATAACGCAATGCGCATGAAGCCTCCCCCGATATTTGTTTGCGCCAAGTATGCGCGGGCGCAACGGCGACGCAATGGCCGGAACACGGAAAACAGCCGCCGGGCTTGACCCATTCGCGGGCGTGCCGCAGCCTGCCGGCGCATAATTTGAAGTGAAATCCATGGCCGCGACCGGATCAACGACGGCAGGAACCTTGGGGAGTTACGTCATGGCTTCGTATCGTACGGGATTGTTGCTGGCTGCCGCCTTCCTGGTCGCCACATCGGCGCTGGCACAGCCGAACCGCAATGCGTTGAACGCCAACGGCGTTCCGCCGGGCGATTACGGCAAATCCCTGCGCTCTGCCGCCGACATGGCGCTGCCGAACAATTATGACCGGGACGAGACCTGGCTGAAGCTGCCCAAGGGGCGCGTGCTTGGCGCCACCAGCGCGCTGGACATCGACAAGGACGGCAAATCGGTCTGGCTGGTGGAACGCTGCGCCGGCAATGGCGGCTGCACCGCGGTCAAGACCAATCCGATCATGAAGTTCGACGCCACCGGCAAGCTTGTCCGATCGTTCGGCGCGGGCCTGCTGGTTTACCCGCACGGCATGTGGGTGGACCGCGAGGGCAATGTCTGGGTGGCCGATACCCAATCCAATATCGAGAAGAATGACGGAACACCGAATGCGGCGCCGGCGGGCACCGTTGCGGCAGGCAACCGGGTGCTGAAGTTCAGCCCGGCCGGCAAGCTGCTGCTGCAACTGGGCACGACGGGCCACTACGGCGCCGACAACGCCCATTTCAACCAGCCATCCGACGTCATCACCGCGCCCAATGGCGACATCTTCGTCGCCGACGGCCACGAACTGGAAAACCTGCCGCCGCGCATCATGAAGTTCGACAAGACGGGGAAATTTATCAAGAGCTGGGATCTCTGCAGCAAGAGCACAGTCCCGTTCGACTGCAGTCACAGCCTGGCGATGGATAGCCAGGGACGCCTCTTCGTCGCCGATCGCGGCAACAGCCAGGTCGTCATTTACGACCAGGACGGCAAGCGTCTGGCGGAATGGAAGCAGTTCGGCAAGCCCAGCGGCCTGTACATCGACAAGCATGATGTCCTGTATGCCGGCGACTCTGTTTCCAGTGTGCAGGAAGGCAACGCCTATATCCGCGGCGTCCATATCGGCAGCGCCAGGACCGGCGAAGTCACCGGCTTTATCCCAGACGTGCTGGGAAATCCCACACCATGGTTTCCGCTGAAAGGCACCACCGGTCCAGAGGGTGTGGTGGCCGATGCCCAGGGCCACATCTTCGTCTCGCAGGTCGCGCCCTTCGGCCAGGTTGCGCGCTACACATTGAAGCCGAAATAGAGATCTGGAGTTTTGTGCGGAAAACTGCCGCGCGGCTGGGCGCCGCCTGGCATTTTTTCACGCGCAATGCGCGGGTGAAAAAAATGGTGCCGCTTAGGTGACTCGAACACCTGACCCCATCATTACGAATGATGTGCTCTACCAACTGAGCTAAAGCGGCCCAGGGGCCAATGGCCCCGGATGGCGGGGGGAATAACGCATCCCGCCCCGCCACTGCAACAGAGAAACCTTAAGAAAGCGGCCCCCCAAGCCTTTAGAAGCCGGGTTCGGCCTACTTGCCGTCGTAATAGATGTGCCAGATCCGGCCCTTCTGGGTATCGGCGACATAGAGCGAGCCGTCCGGGGCCATGGCGATGCCGCCCGGCCGGTAGGTGGCCTTGGAAACATTCCGGCTGAGCGGGGTGGCGCCGGAAAAGCCGTCGATGAAGGTGACGGGGGCGCCAGGCTTGCCGTTGGCGGTGAAGGGAATGAAGACCACATCATAGCCGTTATGGCCCTGGGGCAGGTCCGGCCCGATGCCGCCATGGCGCACCACGAAGGCGCCGCCGCGATAGGATTTGGGGAACTGCTTGCCGTAGTAGAACAGCAGGTCCAGCGGGGCGGAATGCGAGCGGTCGAAGGTGAACACCGGCGTCGCATAGATGCCGGGCGGCGGGCTGGTCTTGCCGTCGCCGCCATATTCGGGCGCCATCAGCCGCGCCTTCCGCGTGCCGTCATAATAGGTATAGGGCCAGCCCATATTGACGACATCCTTGCCGGCGAAGCGGTGCAGCTCCTCCGCCAGATTGTCTTCGTCCTGTTCACTGAAGATTTCCGGCCAGGTGATGTGCGTGTCGGCACGGTCATGCATGAAGAGGTAGACCGCATCGCCCTGGCGGTAATCCATCGAGACGCTGTCGCGCAGGCCGGTGGCGATCTGTTTGCCGTCGCCGGGGAATTTCTGGTTCGGCTTGCTGGCGCTGAATTTCCAGACGCCGCCGCGATCGGTCACGCCCGGGCAGGGATGCAGGCCCTTGGGCTTCTGGCCCTTGGGCGGCGTGTCGACGCAGATATTGCCGCTGCCGCCGACCGAGACGTAAAGGTCGCCCTTGCCGTCGAAAGCGATGATGCGGTTGGAAAAGCCGACGGTCGGCATGCCGGTGACGATGGTTTCCGGCGCGGCGCTGGGCACGACCTCGCCCTTCTTCAGCGGGAAGCGGACGACTTCGGCGGTGCTGCTGGCATAAAGATAATTGCCATGGATGCGAATGCCGGTGCCGCCGCTGACGCTGCCGAAATGCTCGGGCGCAGCGGCCTTGTGATCCGCATCGAGATGCAGGGCGAGGACGCCGGGGCTGGGCGCGCCACGGCCGCCGCCGCGAACCGAGGCGTAGAGCGTGCTGTCATCGCGCACCACGATATGGCGCAGGCCGGTCAGGCCGGTGGCGACCACCTGGGCGTGGAAGCCCGGCAACAGCTTGAGGCCATCGGGCTCGTCCGCCAGCGCCGCGCCGCAGGCAAAAGGAAGCACGGCGCAGGCGAGCGAAAAGGCGGCGAGAAAAGCAGCTTTGCGGATCATGGACGTCCCCCCGAGGACAGATTGTTCTTATGTCGTTACCATAGCAGCGCCGGAAACGTTTGCCAAAAGGGGTTCAGGCCGATTTTTTGGCCCTTGGGTGCGCCGCCTCATAGGTCTTGCGCAGCTGGCTGGTCTCGATCGCCGTATAGACCTGGGTGGTCGAAAGCGAGGCATGGCCCAGCAGTTCCTGGACACTGCGCAGGTCGCCGCCGCCCTGCAGCAGGTGGGTGGCGAAGGAGTGGCGCAGGGCGTGGGGGGTGGCCTTTTCCGACAGGCCCAGCGCTCCGCGCAGCCGCTGCATCAGGCTTTGGGCTTCGCGCGCGCTCATGGACTTGCCCCGGCGGGACAGGAACAAGGGCGTGGCCGGGCCGCCGGTGAAGGGGATGGCGGCGGCATAGTCGGCCACCGCATCCCGCAGCAAAGGCAGCACCGGCACGCTGCGTTCCTTGCGGCCCTTGCCCAGGATGGTCAGCGTTTCGCCCAGAGGCACATCGCCCCGCTTCAGCGACAGGGCTTCGGAGATGCGCAGGCCCGCGCCGTAAAGCAGCGTCAGCAGCGCGGCGTCGCGGCGGCCGATCCAGTCAACGTCATTGTCGCGCGCCACGACCAGCGCCCGTGCCGCATCGTCCTGGCTGAGCGGACGCGGCAACCGCCTGGGCAGGCGCGGGCTGCGCACGCCCTGTGGCGCGGCATTCTCCAATATCCCTTCGCGGGCGAGAAAACGGTAGAGGCTGCGGATCGCCGCCAGCGCCCGCTGCACCCCGCCAGGGCCCAATCCTTCGGCGCGGCGCTGGGTGATGAAGGCGCGGATATCGGCAGGCGCCAGTTTCGCCAACGCGTTTTCGCCCACCGTCCCGCCCAGATGATGCACCAGGAAGCCGCCGAAACGCGCCGCGTCGTCGCCATAGGCGCGCAGCGTATGCGGCGAGGCGCGCCGTTCATGCGCCAGCTGGTTCAGCCAGAGCTTGCGCAGATCGTCGAAGCCCCGCCCCTTAGCCAAGGATCAGCCCTTAATTGTGACGTTCGCCTTCTTGGCGTCGGCAATGAAGGCGGCCAACCCCTTGTCCGTGAGGGGGTGGCTCACCAGCTTCTTGAAGATGTCCCCCGGCATGGTGGCGACATCGGCGCCTGCCAGCAGGGATTGGCGCACATGATTGACGCTGCGGATCGAGGCCGCCAGGATTTCGGTCTTGAAGCCATAATTGTCATAGACGGCGCGGATGTCGCGGATCAGGCCAATGCCGTCTTCGCCCACATCATCGACGCGGCCGATGAAGGGCGAGATGAAGGTCGCGCCCGCCTTGGCCGCCATCCAGGCCTGCACGGGCGAGAAGCACAGGGTGACATTCACCATGGTGCCGTCCTTGGCCAGCGCGGCGCAGGCCTTGAGCCCGTCCCAGGTCAGCGGCACCTTCACGGCAATGTTCTTGGCGATCTTCGTAAGGACCGCGGCTTCCTTCATCATGCCGTCGAAATCGGTCGCCATCACCTCGCCGCTCACGGCGCCCGGGACGATGGCGCAGATTTCCTTCAGCGATTCCACATAATCCTTGCCGGTCTTGGCTGCCAGCGACGGGTTGGTGGTGACGCCGTCCACCAACCCGGTGGCGGCGAATTCCTTGATTTCCGCCACATCGGCGGTGTCGAGAAAAATTTTCATATTTTGTTTGACCCTGCCCGTGTGTCGTGACGAATTGTAGCCCATGAGACGGCCGTCACCAAAGCCGGTTCCCAACCCAACCCCGCCGCAAGCAGCCCCCCGCGCGGGCGTGCTGCTGCCGCGTCCGCTGGCGGGTGCCTATGACTACAAGCTGCCATTGGGCAGTAACGCGCCACGCGGCACTTTGGTGACGGCGCCGCTGGGCAGCAGTGAATTGCTGGGCGTGGTCTGGGGCCCCGCCGAAGGCGTGGTGGGCGACAACCGGCTCAAGGTCGCAGAACCGCTGGAGGGGTTGCCCGCCCTGCCGGCGCGCCTGTGCGATTTCATCGACTGGGTGGCCGATTATACCTTGAGCCCGCCCGGTGCGATCCTGGCCATGGCGCTGCGCAGCCGCGGCGCCTTCGAGCCGGAAGCACGCCGCACCGCCTATGTGAAGGGGGAGATAGTTCCCGCCCGCCTGTCGGAACCCCGAAAGCGGGCGCTGGCGGTGGCCGCAGACGGCCTGGCCCGTTCGGTGCCGGGACTGGCGGAAGACGCCAATGTTTCAACCGCCGTGGTGCGTGGCCTGGTGACGGCGGGGGCGCTGGTGGCAACCAGCCTGCCGGAATTCGCGCCCTTCGTGCCGCCCGATCCGGCGTTCGCAGCGGTGACCCTGAACGGCGACCAGGCGCGGGCCGCGGACGCGTTGCGCGATGCCGTGGCGGCACAAGGCTTCTGCGCCCACCTGCTCGACGGCGTGACGGGATCGGGCAAGACGGAAGTCTATTTCGAGGCCGTGGCGGCGGCGCTGGCCACCGGCAAACAGGCGCTGATCCTGCTACCGGAGATCGCGCTGACGGCGCAGTTCCTGGAACGCTTTGCCGCCCGCTTCGGCACGCGGCCGGCCGAATGGCACAGCGACTGCACGCCGAAGGAACGCCGCCGCGTCTATCGCGCCGTGATGCGCGGCGAGGCGAAGGTGGTGGTGGGCGCGCGTTCGGCGCTGTTCCTGCCGTTTGAATCCTTGAGCCTGATCGTGGTCGATGAGGAACATGAGCAGGCTTTCAAGCAGCAGGAGGGCGCGCTTTATCACGCCCGCGACATGGCGGTGGTGCGGGCGCGGATCGAAGGCTGCCCCGTGGTGCTGGCATCGGCCACGCCGTCGCTGGAAAGTTTCGTCAACGCCACGGCCGGGCGCTATGTCCATCATGTGCTGGCGCGCCGCCATGGCGTGGCCGAACTGCCCACGGTGAAACTGGTCGATCTGCGCAAGGAGCGCGACGACTTTAAAAATTGCGCGCCTGCGCGCGCGGGTGATGCGCCGGTCAAGGCGCAATGGCTGTCGCCGCCGCTGCGCGCCGCGCTGGAAGCAACCTTGGCGGCGGGCGAGCAGGCGGTGCTGTTCCTCAATCGCCGTGGTTATGCCCCGCTGACCTTGTGCGAAGCCTGCGGGCACAAATTCACCTGCCCCAGCTGCGCCACCTGGCTGGTGGAGCACAAATACCGGCGGCGGCTGGCCTGTCACCAATGCGGCTTCGAGGTCGCGGCGCCCAGCGACTGCCCGCAGTGCCATGAAAGCGGCACGCTGATCGCCTGCGGCCCCGGCGTCGAGCGGGTGGCGGAGGAGTTCGCCTCCTTCTTCCCCAATGCGCGCTACGCCATCGCCTCGTCGGACACGATGCAGACGCGCGGCGAAATCCAGGGCCCGCTGCGCGCCTTCGCCAAGCAGGAGATCGACGTCCTGATCGGCACCCAGATCGTCGCCAAGGGTCATCACTTTGCGCATCTCACACTGGTCGGCGTCATCGACGCCGATCTGGGCGGCGCCGATGGCGATGTGCGGGCCCGCGAGCGCACCTTCCAACTGCTGCACCAGGTGTCGGGGCGCGCCGGACGCGCCGAGAAGCCTGGCACGGTGCTGCTGCAGACCCGCAATCCGGACGACGCGGTGATGCAGGCGCTGGCGAAGGGCGACCGCGACGGCTTCTATGAGCAGGAGCGCCTGTTCCGCGAAGCGGCGGGCGCGCCGCCGTTCGGACGCCTGGCGGCGGTGATCGTCTCCGGCTACGACGGCGACGCGGTGCGCGCGGTGGCGCGCGATCTGGGCCGCGCCGCGCTGGCGGCGAAAGATGTGAAGGTGTGGGGGCCGACGCCCGCTTTCTATGCCCTGCTGCGCGGCCAGACGCGCGAGCGGCTATTGGTACAGGCGGCGCGCGGCGTCGATGTGCAGGCCTATATGAAGGCGTGGCTGGCGCTGGTGAAGCCGCCCGGCGCCGTGCGCATCACCGTCGATGTCGATCCGGTGAGTTTTTTCTAAATCGCAGGTATGAGCCGCCATGGGCACGCAGGAAAAGTATTGGGAGTTTATTGAAGGCAAGATCGTTGTCGCAGTTGAAGCGTCACCTTCTGACCCCCGCAATCCCGGCAAATGTGCCTTCGAGTGGATCAGCTTCTACGTGGAAGGACATTGCCTGTCCCTCACCATAAACGAGAACACGGATGAGGTTGTCGTCGACATCGAGGCGGCGGCAAAGGCACCCCGAACCGACCCGCAGATTGCAAGCGTTCTGCACAGGCTGATTGGGAAGGAATTCTTCTGGCTCTGGATAGCGCAGAACAGCCACGGTTATCTGGATGCCGTGATGATGAGTTTTTCCGATCCCGCCGCCGAGAATGAAGACACTCTTGGGCCCGTGATGCCGCAAATCGCCTTTGTGGGCGCAGCGTCCTCGATCCAGCTATTCCAACTCGTCAGCGCGGACGATTAAAGCGTCCGCACGTCCGTCAGGTGCCCGGTCACGGCAGCAGCAGCAGCCATCGCCGGCGACACCAGATGCGTGCGGCCGCCGCGGCCCTGGCGGCCTTCGAAGTTGCGGTTGCTGGTGGAGGCGCAGCGTTCGCCTTCCTTCAGCTTGTCGGCGTTCATCGCCAGGCACATGGAGCAGCCGGGATCGCGCCATTCAAAGCCGGCGTCCAGGAAGACCTGGTCCAGGCCTTCTTCCTCGGCCTGGTTCTTCACCAGGCCAGAGCCCGGCACGACGATGGCGTTGACGCCCGCCGCAACCTTGCGGCCCTTGGCGATGGCGGCAGCGGCGCGCAGGTCTTCGATGCGGCCATTGGTGCAGCTGCCGATAAAGACATGATCGACCTTGATATCGGTCAGCTTCATGCCCGCGGTGATGCCCATATAGTCCAGCGCACGCTGGGCGGCGGCGCGATGATGCTCCTCCAGGCCCGACGGATCTGGCACGTTGCCAGTGATGGGCAGCGCCTGTTCCGGCGAGGTGCCCCAGGTCACCATCGGCACGATGTCGCGCGCATCCAGCGTCACTTCGGCGTCGAACTTGGCATCGGCGTCGCTGGACAGCGTGCGCCAATAGGCGGCGGCCTGCTCGAAGGCACCCGCCTTGGGGGCGCGGGGGCGGCCCTTGATATACTCGATGGTGGTGTCGTCCACCGCGATCAGGCCGGCGCGGGCACCGCCTTCGATGGTGAGGTTGCACAGCGTCATGCGCCCTTCCATCGACAGGGCGCGCACGGCGTCGCCGGCATATTCGATAACATAGCCGGTGCCGCCGGCGGTGCCGATCTTGGCGATCACCGCCAGCGCGATGTCTTTCGCCGTGACGCCTTCGGGCAGCTTGCCGTTGACGGTGATGCGCATGTTCTTGTTGCGCTGGGCGCGCAGGGTCTGGGTCGCCAGCACATGCTCGACTTCCGAGGTGCCGATGCCGAAGGCCAGCGCCCCGAAGGCGCCATGGGTGGAGGTGTGGCTGTCGCCGCAGACGATGGTGGTGCCCGGCAGGGTCCAGCCCTGCTCCGGCCCGATGATGTGCACGATGCCGGCACGTTCGTCATTCATCGACAGATATTCGACGCCGAAATCGGAGGTGTTCTTGATCAGGGCTTCGACCTGGGCGCGGCTTTCGGGCTCGACGATGCCCTGGTCGCGGTCCTTGGTGGGGACATTGTGGTCGGCCACGGCCAGGGTCAGTTCCGGGCGGCGGACCTTGCGGCCGGTGTTGCGCAGGCCCTCAAAGGCCTGGGGGCTGGTCACTTCATGGATCAGGTGGCGGTCAATGTAGAGAACGGGGGTCTCGCCCGGCGGGGAGTCCACCAGATGCGCATCCCAGATCTTGTCGTACAAAGTCTTGGCCATGACCTAACCTATTGTTGGGAAATAACAAATTCCCCTATTCGTTTTGCACTTCCGGGATACCCCCTCCCCCTTTGCAGAGAAGCGGGCGGGCAGGCCCGGTCCGGGGCTTACATATAAGTCGGGGCTGGGGACAGCAAGCCGTGACCGGCGGGGGTCAGTGTTGCGGGCTCTGGGAGAAGAACAACACCGCCATGATCAGGATGATGGCGACGAACTGGGCCACAACCCGCAGCCGCATCAGCCGGTTGGAATAGGTGGCGGCCGTGTCGCCCCCCTTCATCATGGTGTAGAGGCCCAGACACAGGATCACGAAGACTACAAAAACAGCGACGCCGACGAGTGCACTTCCCATGGGGGGAGTTTAACCGCCTTAACCCCGACTGTCATGGGCCCCAAGTCCCAAATGCCATGGCCCGCACGCCGCGGTGGGCCATGGCACTGGATGAGGGGGCGGGGACCGGCGCGTCAGGCCAGCGCGTCGATCTGGGCGTCGGTGAAATTGCCCGGAACAATTGTGACGGGAATGGTCTGCACCGCCCCGCCGAACATGGAAACCAGCGGCCCCGGCCCTTCCTTGGCCGTGCCGGAGGCCAGCACCAGGATGGAGATGGCCGGGTCTTCCTTGATCAGCTTCAGCAGGCAATCGGTCACGGCGCCATAGGGGATCAGCAGTTCCGGCATGATGCCGGAAAGCTCGTTCACCGTCTTGGCGGCGGCATAGATCATTTCCTCGGCATCGGCATGGGCTTCGTCGCGCATGATCTCTTCCACCCCGCGCCATTGCTGGAAGTCGGGCGGAACAGCGGCGCACATCAGGGTGACGCGCCCACCCGTGTTCTGGGCCCGCCGGGCGGCGAAGCGCAGGGCGACGGCGCATTCCGGCGTCTTGTCGATGACGACCAGGAATTTGCGGGGGGCGCGGGAGGCGGGCTGGCTCATGGGATAGAGGTTAGCATCGCAGCGCCAAAGCGGCGAGAGCCGGAATGGCTGGCATCCCCGGCGAACATCGCACAGCGATGCGAGGGAAGGGGGCCCAGACTGCCGGCACGGCGCACAGCCCAACCAGCCTGGTTTCCCTTCCCCTCACGCGGCTTCGCCGCGCGCGACCGGGAATGACACAGGGTTAGGACTTCAGCTTCTTCTTCAATTCATACAGCGCATCCAACGCCTCTTTCGGCGACAGCGCGTCGGGCTCGATCTTCTTCAGCGCGTCCTCCACCGCGCTGCCTTTCGGCGGCGGCGGGGCGGCGGCGCTAAAGAGGGGCAACTCGTCGATGCGGGCCAGTGGCTTATGGCCTTCGCGGCCTTCTTCCAGTGCGCGCAAAACGCTTTCGGCGCGATGGATCACCGCCTGCGGCAGACCCGCCAGCTTGGCGACATGGATGCCATAGGAACGGTCGGCGGCGCCCGCCGTCACTTCGTGCAGGAAGACGATGCTGTCGTTCCATTCCTTCACCTTCATGGTGACGCAGGCAGCCTTGTCGAGACGTTCGCAGAGCGCGACGAGTTCATGATAGTGCGTGGCGAACAACGCGCGGCTGCGATTGGCTTCATGCAGATGCTCGGCCGCCGCCCAGGCGATGGCGAGGCCGTCATAGGTCGCGGTGCCGCGCCCGATCTCGTCGAGAATGACGAGACTGCGCGCCGTCGCCTGGTTCAGGATCGCCGCCGTCTCCACCATCTCGACCATGAAGGTGCTGCGACCCGCCGCCAGGTCGTCGCCGGCGCCGACGCGACTGAACAGCCGGTCGATGATGCCGATATGCGCCGCTTCCGCCGGCACGAAACTGCCCATCTGCGCCAAGAGCGCGATGATGGCGTTCTGGCGCAGGAAGGTGGATTTGCCCGCCATGTTGGGGCCGGTGACGAACCACAGGCGGCCACGCGCCTCTGGCGACAGGTCGCAGTCATTGGCGACGAACGGCCCGCCATGGCTGGCCGCCAGCGCCGCTTCCACCACCGGGTGGCGGCCTTTGGTGATGGCGAAAGCCAGACTGTCATCGACTTTCGGCCGGGCATAACGCTGCGCCAGCGCCAGTTCGCCCAGCGCGGACGCAACATCGAGAACAGACAAGGCATCCGCCGCCGCCGCGATGGGTTCGGCATGCGCCAGCACCAGTTCGCACATCTCGTTGAACAGCGCGGTTTCCAGCGCCAGCGCGCTTTCGGCGGCTTCGGCGATGCGCGAAGCCAGCCCGGCCAGTTCGTCGGTGGAGAACCGCACCGCCCCCGCCATGGTCTGGCGATGGCGGAACAGATCCTTGTTCGCCATCAATTTATCGGCGTACTGCTGCGCCACCTCGATGAAATAGCCCAGCACGCCGTTATGCTTGATGCGCAACTGGCTGACGCCGCTTTCGCTTTTGTAACGGCCTTCCAGCGCGGCAATGACACGGCGGGATTCATCGCGCAGGGCCCGCAACGCGTCCAGCGGCGCATGCGCCCCGGTGACGATGAAGCCGCCATCGCGGGACAGATAGGGCGGTTCTTCCACCAGCAGGAAGGCGAGGCGATCCGACAGTTGCGACAGATCGGCAATGCCCTGGGTCAGCGCGGCATGCGCATCCGCTGCTTCGCCGCCCAGATCCTTCACATCATCGCGCAGCCGCCGCGCCGCCTTCACCCCGTCGCGCAGATTGGCGAGATCGCGCGGGCCGCCACGCCCCACCGAAATGCGCGCCAGGGCGCGGGCCATGTCGGGGAGGCTGCGCAGATGTTCGCGCGCCTTGCGGCGCAGTTCGGCATCTTCGGCAAAGCCCTGCACCGCATCCTGCCGCGTCGCGATCGCGGCGATATCGGTCAGGGGCGCCGCCAGCCGCGATGCCAGCAGGCGCGCGCCGCTGGCGGTGACGGTGCGGTCGATGGCCGCCAGCAGCGAGCCGCCCCGTGAACCGGACAGCGTCTGGTCCAGTTCCAGGTTGCGCCGGGTCGCCGCGTCGATGCCGACGAATTGCGAAGGCTGCACCTTGGCCAGACGCCGCAGCGCCACCTTGCGGCCCTTCTGCGTGAGATCGATATAGGCGATCAGCGCGCCCGCCGCCGACAGTTCGGCGCGGGCGAAGGCGCCCAGCCCATCCAGCGACAGCAAGCCATAATGCGCCTGCAGCGCCCGCGCCCCCGCATCGGAATCGAAGCGTGAAGCAGGCAGCGGCGACAATGCGATGTTGCGCAGAACCTGTTGCAGGTCATCACGCGCCACCAGCGCATCGGGCAGCAGCAATTCCTTGGGCGACAGCCGCGCCAGTTCGGCGGCGATCTCGTCTTCACTGACGGCGCAGACCTCGAAGCTGCCGGTGGACATGTCGGCGGCGGCCAGCGCGAAGGCACTGCCGCTGCGCCCCAGCGCGGCGAGGATGTTCGAGGCGCGCGCTTCCAACAGCGCGTCTTCGGTCAGGGTGCCCGGCGTCACCAGCCGCACCACTTCGCGCTTCACGACCGATTTGCTGCCGCGCTTCTTGGCTTCGGCGGGGTCTTCCACCTGTTCGCAGACGGCGACGCGATGGCCCTTGCGGATCAGCTTTTCCAGATAGGCTTCGGCGGTGGCAACCGGCACGCCGCACATCGGAATGTCTTCGCCCAGATGCTTGCCCCGCTTGGTCAGGGCGATGTCCAGCGCCTCGGCGGCTTTTGCTGCATCCGCGAAGAAAAGTTCGTAGAAATCGCCCATGCGGTAGAAGAGCAGGTAATCGGGATGGGCCGTCTTGAGGCCAAGATACTGCACCATCATCGGCGTGACGCCATCCGCCGCCGCGATATCGTTTTCACCGACCGTCATCTCGCTCATGCGGCAGATATAGCAGAGCTGTGATTTGACGGGCCGCCCGCCCCGGCTGTTAAGCTGTGGATGACCTTGGAAAGATAAAAACAATGTCCAAACGCCCCTCCTTCACCGACGAAGAAGCGCTGGCTTTCCACGCCGGGTCCAAGCCCGGCAAGCTGGAGGTCGTTCCCACCAAGCCCATGGCGACCCAGCGCGACCTCAGCCTCGCCTATTCGCCGGGCGTCGCGGTGCCGGTGCTGCGGATCGCGGAAAATCCCGACCTCGCCTGGGACTACACCACGCGCGGCAATCTGGTGGCGGTGATTTCCAACGGCACCGCCATCCTGGGGCTGGGCGATTTGGGCGCGCTGGCGAGCAAGCCGGTGATGGAAGGCAAGAGCGTGCTGTTCAAGCGCTTCGCCGACGTCAACTCGATCGACCTGGAAGTCGACACCAAGGACGTCGACCAGTTCATCAATGCCGTGCGCTATCTGGGCCCCAGCTTCGGCGGCATCAATCTGGAGGACATCAAGGCGCCGGACTGCTTCATCATCGAGCAGCGCTTGCGCGAACTGATGGACATTCCGGTCTTCCATGACGACCAGCACGGCACCGCCATCATCAGTGCCGCGGGCGTCATCAATGCCGCGCACCTGACGGGCCGCAAGCTGGAAGACATCAAGGTGGTCTGCAACGGCGCCGGCGCGGCGGGCATCGCCTGCATCGAACTATTGAAGTCGATGGGGGTGCGCAGCGAGAACGTCATCCTCTGCGACACCAAGGGCGTGGTCTGGCGCGGGCGCACCGAAGGCATGAACCAATGGAAGTCGGCGCATGCAGTGGAGACCAAGGCGCGCAGCCTGGGTGATGCCATGGTCGGCTGCGACGTTTTCCTGGGCCTGTCCGCCAAGGGCGCGCTGACGCCGGAAATGCTGCGCAGCATGGCCGCCAATCCCATCGTCTTCGCCATGGCCAATCCCGATCCGGAAATCCTGCCCGAAGACGCCAAGGCGGTGCGCGGCGACGTCATCATCGCCACCGGGCGCAGCGACTATCCCAACCAGGTCAACAATGTGCTGGGCTTTCCCTACATCTTCCGCGGCGCGCTGGATGTGCGCGCCACCACCATCAACGAGGAAATGAAGATCGCCTGCGCCGAGGCCATCGCGGCGCTGGCGCGCGAGGATGTGCCCGATGAAGTCGCCGCCGCCTATCGCGGCGCCCGCCCGGTCTATGGTCCCGAATACATCATCCCGGTGCCGTTCGATCCGCGCCTGATCGCGCGGGTCTCGGCGGCGGTGGCGCAGGCCGCCATGGCTTCAGGCGTCGCCAAGAAGCCGATCAAGGACATGGCGGCCTATCAATATGAACTCTCGGCCCGCCTCGATCCCAGCGCCGGGCTGTTCCAAATGGTGACCAATGCTGTGCGCTCGGCCCCCAAGCGCGTGGTCTTTGCCGAAGGCGAGGAAGATTCGGTGATCCGCGCCGCCGCGGCCTTCCAGAATTCCGGCCTGGGAAAAGCGATCCTGGTGGGACGGGTCGATGTCGTGAAGGCGGGGATGCGGCGGGCCGGGCTGGACGAGAGCCTGCTGCAGATCCGCGTGCCGCATTCGGCGGAGGACGCCGCGCCCTATATCGACGCGCTCTATGCCCGCATCCAGCGGCGCGGCGCCCTGCACCGCGACGCCGTGCGCCTGGTGACCAATGACCGCAACGTCTATGCCGCCAGCATGTTGAAGGCGGGCGACGCCGACGCCATGGTGACCGGCGTGACCCGCAACTATGCCGACGCGCTGGCGGGCGTGCGCCAGGTGCTGGACCCGCCGCCGGGCAAGCGGCCCATCGGCATGCAGGTGATCTTCGCCAAGGGCCGGGTGGTGCTGGTGGCCGACACGGCCGTCACCGAGATGCCGACGGCGGATCAGCTGGCCGACATCGCCATCCAGGCCGCGGCGACGGCACGGCGTTTCGGGCTGGTGCCGCGCGTTGCCCTGCTGGCCTCTTCCACCTTCGGCTTCCCCCGGTCTGAGCGCAGCGAGCGCATCATCGAGGCGGTGCACATCCTGGAGCAGCGCGGCGTCGAGTTCGAATATGACGGCGAGATGGCGATCGACGTGGCGTTGGACCGCGACAAGCTGGCGCTCTATCCCTTTGCCCGCATCACCGACGTTGCCAATGTGCTGATCATGCCCGCCATCCATTCCGCTTCGATTTCGACCAAGCTGCTGCAGCAGATGGGCCATGCCAGCGTGATGGGGCCGATGCTGGTGGGCCTGGAGCTGCCGGTGCAAATCGCCCCGCTGGGCGCCAAGATGAGCGAAATCTACAACGCCGCCATCGTCGCGGCCTATGACATCAACCGGTAATCACATTCTTATTGTCAGGGCCCGCGAATATGGGCCATGACATTGTGTGGATGCGGGCGGCACCGTTAAATGAATCCCATTTCAGCTTCCAAATTCATCGATACCCTATGGGACACGCAGATCGTCCCCACGCTGGAAACCTATATCCGCATTCCCAACAAGAGCCCGGCCTTCGATCCCGACTGGGAGAAACACGGCCACATGGACGCAGCGGTGACGCTGTTGGCGGACTGGGCGCGCGGGAAGCTGACGGCGTTTGATGTTGCTGGAAGGCTGCGGGCGACACTCGATGTCGTTCGCCTGCCGGGCCGTACACCCCTGATCTTCATGGAGATACCAGGCACGGCGCCCGGTACGGTGCTGATGTACGGCCATCTCGACAAGCAGCCGGAAATGAAGGGCTGGACCACTGGGCCATGGGAGCCCGTCATCAAGGACGGCCGGCTTTATGGCCGCGGCGGCGCCGATGACGGCTATGCCCTGTTCGCTGCCCTGTCGGCATTGCTGGCGCTGAAGGAACAGGGCGTTGCGCACGCCCGCACCGTCATCATCATCGAGGCGTCGGAGGAATCCGGCTCGCCCGATTTGCCCGCCTATATCGAACATCTGGCGCCACGCATCGGCACACCTGACCTGGTGGTGTGCCTGGATTCCGGCTGCGGCAACTACGAGCAATTGTGGCTCACCACTTCGTTGCGCGGCATGGTGATCGGCACCCTGACGGTGAAGGTTCTCACCGAAGGCGTGCATTCGGGCGCGGCCAGCGGCATCGTGCCATCATCGTTCCGCATCGCGCGGCAGCTTCTTTCCCGCATCGAAAATGTGGAGACTGGCGAGATCATTGTGCCGGAATTGCAGGTCGCCATTCCGGAAGACCGCATAACGCAAGCCAGGGCGGCGGCGCAGATACTGGGCGACACCGTCATCACGGAACTGCCGTTCACGGATGGCACCAGGGCGATGGCCGCCAGCAACGAAGACGCCATCCTGCAGAAGACCTGGAAGGCGCAGCTGGCGATCACCGCCATCGACGGCTATCCCGCCCCGGAGAATGGCGGCAATGTGCTATTGCCCGCCACCACCCTGAAGCTGTCGCTCCGTGTCCCGCCCAGCGGCGACGCCGAAGCCGCGCGCGCGGCGGTGAAGCGCGCGCTGGAAGCCGATCCGCCCTACAATGCCGATGTCACATTCAACGCGCCGCGCGGCGAGAATGGCTGGAACGCGCCGGCGCTGGCGCCCTGGCTGGCCGCCGCGCTGGACAAGGCCAGCAACGCCGCCTTCGGCAGGCCTTCCGCCTTCCAGGGCGAAGGCGGCTCCATCCCCTTCATGGGCATGCTGGGGCGGCGCTATCCCGAGACGCAGTTCGTCATCACCGGCGTACTGGGGCCGCATTCCAACGCCCACGGCCCCAACGAATTCCTCGATATCGGTTATGCGAAAAAACTGTCGGGGGCCGTCGCCTCCATCCTGGCCGATCATGCGTTGAAGGGGGAATGACGATGTTCTTTGCCCGCGAGGAAAATCCCGCCAACCGGCCGCTGCTGGTGTTCGTCCTGCTGTCGCTGCTGGTGGGCGGATCCGCGACCTTTTTTACCGAGCCGTCGATCCCGACCTGGTATGCCGCCCTGGCCAAGCCGGATTTCAGCCCGCCCAACTGGTTGTTCGCCCCGGTCTGGACCACGCTTTATGTCCTGATGGGCGTGGCGGCGTCGCGGGTGTGGAAGCTTACCGGCTTCGGCAAGGAGATCGGCTTCTGGGCCGCCCAGCTGGTGCTGAATTTCTGCTGGAGCGCCATTTTCTTTTATCTGCACCAGATCGGCGCCGCCTTGATCGAGATGGGCGTGCTGTGGCTGGCGATCCTGGTCACCCTGATCCTGTTCTGGCGGCGGGACCGCGTCGCCGGGCTGCTGCTGGTGCCCTATCTCGCCTGGGTCAGTTTCGCCTTCTGCCTGAACCTGGCGATCTGGCGACTGAACAGCCCCTGAAAGCCGATTCGCGTCGAAGGCTTGGCAAGCGCCAGCCTCCTCCCTATATACCCCTACAGGTCAGCAAGGGCTTTACCCCGCGGCTGGTTTTGTCAAATATATCAATGGGATGGACCGGAGGACGCCTTAGGGGTCAGGACTCCATGCCCATGAAAAGGAACTGAGAATGGCCAAAGTCATCGGTATCGACCTGGGTACCACCAACTCCTGCGTCGCCGTCATGGAAGGCGCCGCCCCCAAGGTGATCGAAAACGCCGAAGGCGCCCGCACCACCCCCTCGATCGTCGCTTTCGCCCCTGATGGCGAGCGGTTGATCGGCCAGCCCGCCAAGCGCCAGGGCGTCACCAATCCCGAATACACCTTCTTCGCCATCAAGCGCCTGATCGGCCGCCGCTTCGATGACCCGATGACCAAGAAGGACATCGGCATGGTGCCCTACAAGATCGTCGCCGGTGACAATGGCGACGCCTGGGTGCAGGGCCGCGACGGCAAGAAATATTCCCCCAGCGAAATCTCCGCCTTCACCCTGCTGAAGATGAAGGAGACCGCCGAGGCCCATCTGGGCGAGAAGGTGACGCAGGCCGTCATCACGGTGCCCGCCTATTTCAACGACGCCCAGCGCCAGGCGACCAAGGACGCCGGCAAGATTGCGGGCCTTGAGGTTCTGCGCATCATCAACGAGCCCACCGCCGCGGCGCTGGCCTACGGCCTGGACAAGAAGTCCAACGGCACCATCGCGGTCTATGACCTTGGCGGCGGCACCTTCGACGTTTCCGTGCTGGAAATCGGCGACGGCGTCTTCGAGGTGAAGTCCACCAACGGTGATACCTTCCTGGGCGGCGAGGATTTCGACCAGCGCGTCGTCAATTTCCTGGCCGACGAATTCAAGAAGGAAAACGGCATCGACCTGCGGTCGGACCGCCTGGCGCTGCAGCGCCTGAAGGACGCCGCCGAAAAGGCCAAGATCGAACTGTCCAGCTCCCAGCAGACCGAAGTGAACCTGCCCTTCATCACGGCGGACGCTTCGGGCCCCAAGCATCTGACCATCAAGATCACCCGCGCCAAGCTGGAATCGCTGGTCGATGACCTGATCCAGAAGACCATCGGCCCGGTGAAGCAGGCGCTCAAGGATGCCGGCGTCACCAACAGCCAGATCGACGAAGTCATCCTGGTCGGCGGCATGACCCGCATGCCCAAGGTGCAGGAAGCGGTGAAGGCCCTGTTCGGCAAGGAGCCGCACAAGGGCGTCAACCCGGACGAAGTCGTCGCCATCGGCGCCGCCATCCAGGGCGGCGTACTGGCCGGCGAAGTCAAGGATGTGCTGCTGCTTGACGTCACCCCGCTGTCGCTGGGCATCGAGACCCTGGGCGGCGTCTTCACCCGCCTGATCGAACGCAACACCACCATCCCGACCAAGAAGTCGAACATCTTTTCCACCGCCGAGGACAATCAGGGCGCCGTGACGATCAACGTCTTCCAGGGCGAGCGCGAAATGGCGGCGGACAACAAGTCGCTGGGCCGCTTCGACCTGCAGGGCATTCCGCCGGCGCCGCGCGGCGTGCCGCAGATCGAAGTCACGTTCGACATCGACGCCAACGGCATCGTCAGCGTCACCGCCAAGGACAAGGCGACCAACAAGGAACAGCAGATCCGCATCCAGGCCAGCGGCGGCCTGTCGGACGCCGACATCCAGAAGATGGTCAAGGACGCCGAAGCCAACAAGGCGGAAGACGAAAAGCGCAAGCAACTGGTCGAAGCCCGCAACCAGGGCGACGCGCTGGTCCATTCCACCGAAAAGGCGGTTGCCGAGCATGGCGACAAGGTCGGCCCGGAAGAAAAGACCGCCATCGAAGCCGGCATCGCCGCGCTGAAGGACGCGCTCAAATCCGACGATGTCGAAGGCATCAAGGAAAAGACCAACACCCTGGCCCAGGCTTCGATGAAGCTGGGCGAGGCCATGTACAAGGCGCAACAGGCCGGCGAGGCGGCGACGGATGCCGCCGCCGACGGCGCGAAGCCGGCCGACGACAATGTCGTGGACGCCGACTTCGAGGAAGTGGACGACAGCAAGAAGTAAGTGAAAACGGCCCTTTGCGCCTTCGCGCGGAGGGCCGTTCGTTTTATCATCGGGCACGCGGATAGAGTATCGGGGCATGTCGGCAAAGCGTTGCTATTACGAGACCCTGGAAGTCACCAAGACCGCTGACAGTGATGTGCTGAAATCCGCCTATCGCAAGCTGGCGATGCGTTTCCACCCCGACAAGAATCCCGGCGACGCCTCCGCCGAAATCAAGTTCAAGGAAATCAGCGAAGCCTATGACATCCTGAAGGATGATCAGAAGCGCGCCGCCTATGACCGCTTCGGCCATGCCGCCTTCGAGAACGGCATGGGTGGCGGGGCGCGGGCGGGCGCGGGGCCGTTCGGCGATTTCAGCGGCAGCTTCTCCGATGTCTTCGAGGATATTTTCGGCCAGATGATGGGCGGGGGGCGCAAGCGCTCCAACCGCGGCCAGGATCTGCGCTACAATCTCGAGATCACGCTGGAAGAAGCCTTCACCGGCCGCAGCGCCGAGATCAAGCTGCCGACACAGGTGGCCTGCGACAGCTGCCTTGGCTCGGGCGCCGAGCCGGGCACCGCGGCGGAGACCTGCCCGCACTGCAGCGGCAATGGCCGCGTCCGCGCCACCCAGGGTTTTTTCACCGTGGAGCGCACCTGCAGCGCCTGCCGCGGCACCGGCAAAATCATCCGCAATCCCTGCAAGCCCTGCCGCGGCGCGGGCCTGGTGCAGAAGGAGCGCGCCCTCAATGTCGATATTCCGCCCGGCGTCGAGGAAGGCACCCGCATCCGCCTGTCCGGCGAAGGCGCGGCAGGCGCCAATGGCGGCCCCAATGGCGACCTCTACATCTTCCTGTCGGTGGCGCAGCACGCCATCTTTCAGCGCGACGGCCATGACCTGCATTGCCGCGCGCCCGTCAGCTTCGTGATGGCGGCGCTGGGCGGCACGATTGAAGTGCCGACCGTCGATGGCGGCCGCGCCAAAGTGGCGATCCCCGAAGGCACCCAGCCGGGGCGGCAGTTCCGCCTGCGGGCCAAGGGCATGCCGGTGCTGCGTTCGTCCCAGAAGGGCGATCTCTATGTCGAGATCGCGGTCGAAACCCCGGTCAAGCTCACCAAGCGGCAGAAGGAATTGCTGCGCGAGTTCGAAGGCGAGAGCAAAGCGGGCTGCCAGCCCGAGGCCGAAGGATTCATGGCCCGGCTGAAAGAGTTCTGGAGCGGCGAAGCGTGAGTTCCACGCCCCTCATGCTTCGACAAGCTCGGCATGAGGATTTGTTGTTCCTCACCCTGAGCTTGTCGAAGGATGAGGCTTTGCGCAGACATCGCCCCGCATGAGCGTCCTCGCCGATCATTTTCGTTTCCTGCGCGCCCTGGCGGCACGGCCGAAGAATGTCGGGGCCTTGGCGCCATCCGGGCCGCAACTGGCCCGCGCCATGGCGGCGCAGATCAAGCTCGACGGCCCGGTACTGGAACTGGGGCCGGGAACAGGCGCCATCACGGCTGCGATCCTGAAGCGGGTGGGCGCGGCGCGCCTCACCGCCATCGAATATGACGCGCAGTTCGCCGCTGGGCTGAAGGCGCGCTTTCCTGGTATGCGCGTGATCCAGGGCGACGCCTTCGATCTGGACGCAACGCTTGGGAGCCGCGAACCCTATGCCGCCATCCTGTCCGGCCTGCCGCTGCTGAACTTTCCCACGGCCGATCGCCATCGCCTGCTGGACGGCGTGGCGGCGCGGCTGATGCCGGGCGCGCCTTTCATCCAGTTCTCCTACGGCCTGCATGCGCCGGTGACGCCGCCCGATGGCCACATCGTGTCGCAGGCCGCCTTTGCCTGGGCCAATATCCCGCCCGCGCGGGTCTGGGTGTACCGGAAGGCGTGATGCTGGACCGGCTCGATCAAGATGGCTTCGCCCTGGTGCCCGGTGTTCTCGCCAGCGCGGATATCCCGGTCCTCACCACACTGTTTGCGCGGACAGACCTTTTGCGCTCCGAACGCAGGGGCGACGCTTATGGTGCACGCAATCTGTTGGCGTTGCCGGAGGTGCGCGCCACAGCGGCTTCGGCCTGTCTTGCAACGCACCTCAGACCTTTGCTGGGCCCCGGCTTTCAGGCAGTGCGCGGGCTCTTCTTCGACAAGACGCCGGGCGCGAACTGGCCAGTGCTGTGGCACCAAGACCTCTCTCTGGCAGTGAAGGCCCATGCTGACGTGGCGGGCTGGTCCAATTGGTCAGTGAAGCGGGGCGTGCCGCATGTTCAGCCGCCCGCCGCGATCCTTGAGCGAATGATAACGGTACGGCTGCATCTGGATGATTGTCCTCAGAGCAACGGCCCCTTGCGCGTGATAGCGGGCAGCCATCGGGAAGGCATTCTGGCCCGCCCCACCATCAAGGACGTCGTCGCCGACCGGCCCGTGGAGACGGTGACGGCGGCTCCTGGCGACGCCTTGTTCATGAGGCCGCTGATTCTGCACGCCTCCGCGCCCGCCATGTCGCCCGGACACCGGCGGGTGCTACACTTGGAGTTCGCTCCAGCCGGGCTGCTGCCAGCAAATCTGGACTGGGCGGAGACGGCCTGATGCTGTGGTTCATGCTGCAGCAAAAGGTGCAGCATGAAAATAAATGCTGCGGTCCATGTTGCGCGGTAAGTCTATGATTTCAGGGAATAAATGTCTTTAAGCGATGACGAACTGGAGCGCTATGCGCGCCACCTGGTGCTGCGGGAAGTGGGTGGCCCCGGGCAGGCCCGTATCCGCGCCGCCAGGGTGCTGGTGATCGGGGCGGGCGGGCTGGGCAGCCCCGTCGCGCTCTATCTGGCGGCGGCGGGTGTCGGCACCATCGGCCTGGTCGATGACGATCGCGTCAGCCTTTCCAACCTGCAGCGGCAGATTCTTTTCCGCACCGCCGATGTCGGGCGGCGCAAGGTCGAGGCCGGCGCGGCGGCGCTGGCCGCCCTCAATCCCGGCGTGACCGTGGCGGCGCACCCGGTGCGGCTGACGGCGGCGAACGCGGCGGCCCTGTTCGGCGGCTATGACATCATTGCCGACGGCTCCGACAATTTTGAAACCCGCTTCCTGGTCAACGACGCCGCCTATGCGGCGCGGAAAATCCTGGTTTCGGCCGCGGTGACGGAATTTGAAGGCCAGCTTGCCACCTACAAGGCCCATGACGGGATTTCACCCTGTTACCGCTGTTTGTTCGCCGCACCGCCGCCGCCCGGCACCGCGCCATCCTGCTCCGAAACCGGCGTGCTGGGGGCGGTCGCCGGGGTGATGGGGTCGCTGCAGGCCTTGGAAATCCTCAAGGAAATCACTGGCATCGGCACCGGCCTGGCCGGGCGGCTGCTGATTTATGAAGCCTTAACGGCCCGCTTCCGCACCATTGCCGTGCCGCGGGATCCTGGCTGCAAGTTGCACCACCCATGACAGGCTTAACCCCGATTTAAGCGCAAATGCGGCAACTTTCCCGCCATGGGGAACCAGATTCACTATGAGCTGTTCAAGCGCGTCGGCGCCAAGGGCGGCTGGACGATGCACGAAGTGCTGTCCTCGCGTGACGCCGCCATCAAGATGGCAACGGAACTGATGGCCGGCGAGAAGGCCACCGGCGTCAAGGTGGTGAAGGAGACCTATAACAACGACACCGGCGACTATCTCAGCCTGAAGATCTTCGAGGACGGTCACAACCAGGTGAAGGTGGATGTGAAGGCGGAAGACGCGCCGCACGCCCTGCCCTGCTTCAAGCCGGACGATCTGTATTCCTACCATGCCCGCTCGACCATCGCGCGGCTGCTGACGGACTTCCTCTCCCGCTGCAGGATCACGGTGACGGAACTTCTGCACCGCGCCGACATGCTGGAAAAGCTGGAAGCGACGGGCACGCTTTACCAGCACGCCATCCAGAAAGTGGCGGTGGCGCAGGCCGCCACCTCCGGCCAGCCCGTCCAGCACATCGTCAAGAGCCTGAACGAGCTGACCGAGAAGGCGATCCAGAAGGTCTATCGCGACGAACGCGCCGGGCTGTTTCCCGAACCCCTGGCCGCCGATTTCACGCCGCTGGCGGTGAAGCTGGCCGGGGAAGCCGATGGCGCCTATGTTTTCAACGGCGCCGTGGCGCGTTATCTCAAAAGCGCCAATGACTGGGACGAAAAGGTCTTCCGCCTGATCGCGCTGATGGAGCAGGCGCCGACGGATGAAAAGCCGCGCCTGTTGCTGCTGACCGCGATCGACGCGGTGATCGCGGAAATCCTGGCGGGCTCGGCGGCGCTGCGCGAATTGCTGGGACCGTCCGAAACCCTGGCCGAGGGGCTGGCCGGCCTGGTCGAACTGTATCTGGGCAAAGCGACCAGCGGCGCGGCCCAGGGCCTGGCGGCGCTTACCACCAGCTTCGCCAGGGACGAATTGCCGGAATCGCGCACCGCCGTCGCCAATCGCATCATCGCCGAATTCAAGGCCAACCGCCGCCTCTGCCCCGCTTCGCTGGAAGACGAACTGAAGGCACTGCGCCGGATTGCCAATCGCGTTGTGCTGGGCGTCGGCAAGTATATGGGCCATGACGAACTGGTCGCGGCCTTCACCCTGCGTTCCAAGCGGCTGGTGACGCAGGAGACGCTGGCGCCCTATATCGACGGTGCCGGCCCCGACGAGAAATTCGAACGCCTGATGTTCGTGGAAGAGAACGTCATCGGGGTGGAGAACAAGCGCGCCCTGGCCGCTTTTGTGCTGCCGGTGCTGACCTCGGCGCCTTTCGACAGCCATTTCCACAATCCCAGGCTGCCGCTGCTGGCGCGGCTGCAGAAGCTGGCGCAGCTCCAGACGCGGGTCTTGCGCTCGGGCTTTGTCGACGTTTCCCGGGTGGAGATCGTTGAGCGCCTGGACGCGCTGGCTTGCCAAGTCGAGGCTCGCGGCAAGCTGTTCGAATCGGTGGAAAACCGCACCGCCAACCATGTCGAGAAGGCGCAGACCCTGCTGCGGCTGGCCACCACCGGCATCTTCACCGAGGGCAAGCTGGCGGACGCCGCGCGTGGGCGCATTCTTTCCTATCTCGGCAAGCCGGGATTCCTGGCGGGCTATCTCGCCGCCGCGAAAACAGACGGCGAGGCCCCCAACACCGAAGCCGCAATGGCCGAACTGGTCGGCCTGCTGGGCAAGATCGGCATAACACCCGAAACCGGCCTCAAATCGATCGCGGCCTGATCTCGAAAAGCGCATCGGCCAGCAGCAACACCACACCTGCCGAAATGGCGATGTCGGGCAGGTTGCAGACGAACAGCGGCCAGCGCCCCAGATGCAGGGAAAGAAAATCGAACACGGCGCCGCCGAAGCGGAAGCGATCGGCCAGGTTGCCCAGCGCCCCGCCCAGAACCAGACCATAGGCGACAGCCTGCAGCCGCGTTGCGGCCCGCCAGACGGCAACCGCAACGCCGGCGCTGATCGCCGCTATTACCGCCATCAGCAGGTAACGGCCCGTGCCGCTGTCCTGGCTGAAAAGGCTGAAGGAAACACCGCGATTCCAGGCGGGCCGGAAATCGGCGAAGCCGGGGATGATGATCGCGGGGGAAAGGCCGAGTAGCAGCGGTTGCGCCGCCAGGCAGGCGGCCAAAGCCGCGGCCGCGGCGCCCATGCCCCAGAAACGATCCGTCGCGCGCTTCAATGGGCGGCATCCCAATTGTCGGCGGCGCGGGCTTCGACCACCAGGGGCACGCTGATCTCGACAGCCGGCAGCGGCGCCTTTTCCATCACGCCGACGATAATCTTCTGCGCCTTGGCGATATCTTTCTCAGGCGCCTCGAAGATCAGTTCGTCATGCACCTGCAGCAGCATCTTCACCGATGGCGGCAGCAACGGCGGCAGCTTGACCATGGCGCGGCGGATGATGTCGGCGGCCGCGCCCTGGATCGGGGCGTTGATGGCGGCGCGCTCGGCCCCGCCGCGAAAGCCCTGGACCTTGGAATTGATCTCGCGGATATGGATGCGCCGCCCGAACAGGGTTTCGACATAGCTGTGGGTGCGCGCGAACTGCTTGGTCTCTTCCATATAGTCGCGGATGCCGGGAAAGCGGGTGAAGTACTTCTTGATATAGTCGTTGGCCTCGGACTGGGCGATGCCAAGCTGGTTGGCCAGGCCGAAGCCGGAAATGCCATAGACGATGCCGAAATTGATCGCCTTGGCCCGGCGGCGGACGTCGGCGGCCATGTCCTTCACCGGGACACCGAAGATTTCCGATGCCGTCATGGCGTGGATGTCGAGCCCTTCGGCAAAGGCTTTTTTCAGTTCCGGAATATCCGCGATATGGGCCAGCAGCCTGAGTTCGATCTGGCTGTAATCGGCGCTGATCAGCTTTGCGCCTTTGGGCGCGATGAAGGCCTGGCGGATGCGGCGGCCTTCTTCGGTGCGCACCGGAATGTTCTGCAGATTGGGATCGGTGGATGCCAGCCGCCCGGTCGAGGTCGAAGCCATGGCGTATGACGTATGCACCCGGCCCGTCTTCGGATTGATGTAACCGGGCAGCGCGTCGGTATAGGTGCCGCGCAGCTTGGCCAGCCCGCGCCACGCCAGCACCTTCTGCGCCATGGGCACGCCCTGCGCCGCAACGTCTTCCAGCACATCGCTGTCGGTTGACCAGGCGCCGGTCTTGGTCTTGCGGCCACCCTCCAGCTTCATCTTGTCGAAGAGGATTTCGCCCAGCTGTTTGGGCGAGCCGATATTGAAGTCCTGGCCCGCCAAGGCGTGGATCTCGGCTTCCAGCGCCGCCTGCTGTTTGGCGAAGTCGTTGGAGAGTTTCTGCAGCAGCTTGGGATCGATCATGATCCCCGCCCGCTCCATGTCCGCCAGCACCATCACCAGCGGCCGCTCCAGCGTCTCGTAAACGCTGCGTTTCTGCTGCTCCAGCAGCCTGGGCTTGAGGATGCGCCACAACCCTAAAGTAACGTCGGCATCCTCGGCGGAATATTTCGTCGCCGCTTCGACCGGCACGCAGTCGAAGGCGATCTTGTCCTTGCCCTTGCCGGCGACTTCGGAAAAGGCGATGGGCGTGTGCGACAGATGCAATTCGGAAAGTTCGTCCATGCCATGGCCGTGCAGGCCGCCTTCGATCGCATAGGACATCAGCATCGTGTCATCGATGGGGTCGAGGCGGATGCCCCGCGCCAGGAAGATCGCGGCGTCGTATTTCAGGTTCTGGCCGACCTTGAGGATGGAATCGTCTTCCAACAGCGGCTTCAACGCCGCCAGCACCACCGCTTCCGGCAGCTGCGCGATGGCTTCGTTGCCGTCGCCCTTTTCCGAGAAATCGAAGTTCAGCCCCTCACCACGGCGATGGCCGGTGGGAATATAGCAGGCCTCGCCCGGCTTCACCGCCAGCGAGACGCCGCAAAGCCCGGCCTGCTGCGGATCGAGCGAGGTGGTCTCGGTATCGACACAGACCACGCCTTCGGCATAGGCGCGGGCGATCCACTGTCCCAGCGTTTTTTCATCCGTGACGGTGGTGTAAGCATCGTGGTTGATGGGCGCGCGCAAGGCCGGGTCTTGCGCAGGCGCGGCAGCAGCGCCATCGGCTTCCGCGGGATCAAGCAGCTTCGGTTCACGCCGCGGCGCCACTTTCGTATCGGCGGCGATGGCGTCGGGATCGTCGATCTGGAAATGGGCCGCCGCGCGCCGGACAATGCTGGTGAATTCCATCGCCTTGAGGAAACCGATCAGCTCCTTGGCTTCCGGCTCCTGGACGGCGAATTCATCCGGCTTTTCCTTCAGCGGCACCTTGTCGTCGAGTGTCACCAGACGCAGGGAAATACGGGCATTTTCCGCATTCTCGATGATGGTTTCGCGGCGCTTGTTCTGCTTGATCTCGGCAGCGCGGGCGATCAGCGTTTCGATATCACCATAGATGCCGATCAGTTCGGCGGCGGTCTTGATGCCGATGCCGCGCACGCCGGGCACGTTGTCGGTGCTGTCACCCGCCAGGGCCTGCACCTGCACCACCTTGTCGGGGCCGACGCCGAATTTCTCCAGCACCTCGGCGCTGGCGATGCGCTTGTTCTTCATGGTGTCGTAAAGTTCGACCTGGCCATCGACCACCAGCTGCATCAGGTCCTTGTCCGACGAGATGATGGTGCAGCGGGCCCCCGCCTCGCGCGCAACGCGGGCGTAGGTGGCGATCAGGTCGTCGGCCTCGAAGCCCGCCATCTCGACGCAGGAGACGCCGAAGGCGCGGGTGGCATCGCGCACCAGCGAGAATTGCGGGATCAGGTCTTCGGGTGGCGGCGGCCGGTGCGCCTTGTATTGCGGATAGAAGTCATTGCGGAAGGTCTTCTCGCCGGCGTCGAAGATCACCGCCAGATGGCTGGGCCGGTCACCGTCCTTCAGGTCTTCCAGCAGCTTCCACAGCATGTTGCAGTAGCCGCTGACCGCGCCGGTGGGCAGGCCGTCCGACTTGCGGGTCAGCGGCGGCAGGGCGTGATAGGCGCGGAAGAGATAGCCGGAACCATCGACCAGATAGAGGTGATCGCCCTTTCTCAGGCCCCTCTTCTCTACTGAAGACGTCAATGGTGACCTGCACCGTCCTTCAGGACGAAGCGCTTGTCGCAATAGGGACATTCGACGAAATTCTCGCTGCCCATTTCCAGGAAGACCTTGGGGTGGCCCAGCGCGCCGCCGCCGCCGTCGCAGGCGACGCGGCTGGTGGTGACTTCGACGGTTTCGGGCACTTCCACGGGCATTTCACGGCTCGGATTTGGGATGATGGCCGGGATCATACAAGCTAGGATTTGCGGGGCAAGGCGGGATTTTTCATGGTCAAACTGGACAAAATCTATACACGCGGCGGCGATGGCGGGATCAGCGGCCTGACCGACGGCAGCCGCCGTTCCAAGGCCGATCCGCGCTTCGCCGCCATCGGCGCGGTGGATGAGGCCAACAGCGCCATTGGCGTCGCGCGGCTGGCAGCGGAGGCCGGGCAGGACGCGATGCTGGCCCGCATCCAGAATGACCTGTTCGACCTGGGGGCCGATCTGTCGATGCCCACGGAAAAGGACGGCGCGCTGCGCATCATGGCGGGCCAGGTCGCGCGGCTGGAGCAGGAAATCGACGGGATGAATGCGGCGCTGGCGCCCCTCACCTCCTTCGTGCTGCCCGGCGGAACCACATTGGCGGCGCACCTGCATGTCGCTCGCGCCACGGCGCGCCGGGCCGAGCGGGAGATGGTGGCGCTGGCGTCAAAGGAAGCGGTGAGCCCGGATGGGCTGCGCTACATCAACCGGCTGTCCGACCATCTTTTCGTGATGGCGCGGCTGGCCAATGATGGCGGCGCGGGCGATGTGCTTTGGAGTCCGGGCGCTACGCGTGATCTATAAGCCCGAGCGACGGCGAAGGCCGCGGCCGGACGGGAAAGCCGCTAGCCACGCGCGGCGGGCGTGCTGACCGCGCAGGGGTTCAGCGGCGTGCAGCCGGTAACGTGCTGCGGCCGCGCCGCCACGGCACCTGCCGCCGGAGTCACCGCTGCCACATCGGATGTCGCCTCTGTTGCGGGATAGACATGCGCGACTGTTCTTGGCGGATCGGGCAGCACCGGATCGGCATAGAAGCCGGTGGGCTCCTGCTCCAGCTGCTGGGCAAAGGCCGCGCCGCCGGAAAGGCCCAGCAACAGGGCCGAGAAGATCAGGGTTGTCTTTGACGCCATCTGCACCTCCTGCGGAAATTGAACGCAGAAAGTATGGACGCCTTCGCTGAACCCCCGCTGAACGGCGCGCGAAATCGGCGTCATGTTTGCGGCTTAATGTAGCCGACGCCCGCGCTTATTCCGGCCCCAATTTGCGGCCAAAGGCGAAAGCGAGAATGACACCGAGAACGCCGGTGATGCTCCAGCCCGGCAGCGCCAGGGCGGAATAGACGAACTGCGCCGCGAAGGCGGCATGGTTCTGCACCCAGTTCTTGAAACCATCGAGCGTGCCCGGGCTGAACAGGCCCCAGACCGTGCCCAGCGACCGCACGGTGACGTCGCCGCCCTTTTCCAGCGAGGTGATGGCATCGGCGCCCAGCAGCATCAGCGCGGCGACGATGAACAGCAGACTGAGAAGGCGCATCAGAACGGCCATGGCGGCAAACTACCGCGCGCGCCGGTCCGGAACAAGTTTGGTGTCGCGTGGATTAACCAAGCTCAGAAGGCCGTGCCATCGCGGCGGGTATAGCCGCGCTGCGGATCGAACAGCAGATCAATGTCCGGATAGACGGCATGGTCGCCGCCGCTGCGGGTGCCGATCTCCAGCAGCGTCGCGTCGGCGTTCGAGCGATTGACCAGGTGATGGCCGTCGCCGTCACCGGCGGGAAAGGCGGCGCAGTCGCCTGCCCTCAGCGTCTGCTCGCCCGCATCAGTGATCAATACCACTTCGCCGGAGAGGATATGGACGAACTCGTCTTCCCTGCGGTGCCAGTGGCGCTGGCTGGACCAGACGCCGGGCTTCAGGGTCAGCAGATTGACGCCGAATTGGGTAAGTCCGCCCGCATCGCCCAGCCGCAGGCGATGGCGTTCACGGCAGGGCACATCATAAGGCGACGGGTAGCCGGTGCCGGCGCGCACCGGCGCTGTGGCGAGGTCGATCTTCGGCAAGGCCGTCTCCCAAATGAAAACCGCCCGCGAAGCTTAAGCCTCGCGGGCGGTGTCTCACAATTGCGTCCGGCGCAGATCAGCCTTCGGCAGGCGCCTTCTTGGACAGGTCCTCGCCCGTGGCCTGGTCGACCTGCTTCATCGACAGGCGCACCTTGCCGCGATCGTCGAAGCCCAGCAGCTTGACCTTCACGGCCTGGCCTTCCTTGACCACGTCCTTGGGGCTGTTGACGCGTTCCTTCGCCAGTTCGGAAACATGCACCAGCCCGTCCTTGGGGCCGAAGAAGTTCACGAAGGCGCCGAAATCCATCACCTTGACGATCTTGCCGTCATAGATTTCGCCGATTTCCGGCTCGGCGGTCAGCGAACGAATCCACTTCAGGGCGGCCTTGATCGACTCGGCGTCGGCGGATGCCACCTTGACGGTGCCGTCGTCTTCCACGTTGATCTTGGCGCCGGTCTTTTCCACGATTTCGCGGATCACCTTGCCGCCGGTGCCGATCACGTCGCGGATCTTGTCGGTCGGGATCTTGATCTGCTCGATGCGCGGGGCATGTTCGCCCAGTTCTTCACGGGCACCGGTCAGGGCCTTGTTCATTTCGCCCAGGATGTGGATACGCCCACCCTGCGCCTGCTCCAGCGCGACCTTCATGATTTCCTTGGTGATGCCGGAAATCTTGATGTCCATCTGCAGCGAGGTGATGCCGTCCTGCGTGCCGGCGACCTTGAAGTCCATGTCACCCAGGTGATCCTCGTCACCCAGAATGTCCGACAGGACGGCGTAACGGTCGCCTTCCAGGATCAAGCCCATCGCGATGCCCGCGATCGGCTTGGTCAGCGGCACACCCGCATCCATCAGCGCCAGCGAAGTGCCGCAGACGGTGGCCATCGACGACGAACCGTTGGACTCGGTGATCTCCGACACCGCGCGGATGGTGTAGGGGAACTGGTCCTTGGGCGGCAGCATCGGATGGATGGCGCGCCAGGCCAGCTTGCCATGGCCGATTTCGCGGCGGCCGGGCGAACCCATGCGGCCGGTCTCGCCCACGCTGTAGGGAGGGAAGTTGTAGTGCAGCATGAAGGTCTGCTTGCCGGTGCCTTCCAGGCTGTCGACGAACTGCTCGTCCTCGGCGGTGCCCAGGGTCACGACGCAGAGCGACTGGGTCTCGCCGCGGGTGAACAGGGCCGAACCGTGGGTGCGGGGCAGGATGCCCACTTCCGCCACGATGGGGCGCACCGTGGTGAGGTCGCGGCCATCGACGCGCTTCTTGGTGTCCAGCACCGCATTGCGCATTACATCGGCTTCGACGTCATGCAGCAGCGCGCCATAGACATTGGCCGGCACCTTTCCTTCGCCTTCACCGACGAAATCGGCGGCGAACTTCTTCTTGATCGCGCTCAAGGCATCGCGGCGCTCGAACTTGATGGGAAGCTGAAAGGCCTTGGCCAGTTCGGCGCTTGCCGCGGCGCGGATCTTTTCGCGCACCGGGGCGTGAATGTCGCCCGGCACCGGGCGCGGATCCTTCGCGGCCTTTTCCGCCAGACGGATGATGGCGTCGATGGCGACCTGCATCTGCTCATGGCCGAACACCACGGCGCCCAGCATGGTTTCTTCGCTGAGTTCCTGGGCTTCGGATTCCACCATCATCACCGCGTCGCGGGTACCGGCGACGACCAGCTCCAGCTTGGACTCCTTGTAGGTGTCGATGCTGGGGTTCAGGACATATTCGCCGTTGATGAAGCCGACGCGGGCGGCGGCGATCGGGCCCATGAAAGGCAGCCCCGACAAGGTCAGCGCCGCGCTGGCGGCGACCATGGCGATCACATCGGGATCGTTCTCCAGATCGTGGCTCAGCACCTGACAGACCACCAGCACTTCATTCTTGAAGCCATCGGCGAAGAGCGGACGGATGGGACGGTCGATCAGGCGGGAGATCAGGGTCTCGCGCTCGGTCGGGGCGCGCTCGCGCTTGAAATAGCCGCCCGGGATCTTGCCGGCGGCGTAGTAGCGCTCCTGGTAATTGACGGTAAGGGGGAAGAAGTCCTGCCCTTCCTTGGCGTTCTGGGCGCCCACGGCGGTGGCCAGCACGACGGTCTCGCCATAGGTGGCGAGCACGGAGCCGTCAGCCTGGCGGGCGATCTTGCCGGTTTCGAGGGTCAGCGTACGGCCGCCCCATTCGAAGCTTTCTTTGAAGACGTGGAACATGCGGATTTTTCTTTCGTCAGAGCTCGCCGCCATATTGCGCGCGAGCCGGTCGTCATGACTCCCCTATGGAGTCAGCTTCTGCGGCGGCTCATCCGCCTCAAAAGCAATTTCCTGGTCGCTCCCGCTCATGCGGATGCAGCCCAAGCAAAAACACGGCCCCGGGCTTTTGCCCGAGACCGTGCTCATTCTGTTGGCGCGCAGATCAGCGGCGCAGACCCAGGCGGGCGATGATGCCTTCATAGCGCTTCACATCGCGGGACTTCACATAGTCCAGCAGATTGCGGCGCAGCGACACCATCTTGATCATGCCACGGCGGGAATGATTGTCCTTGGCGTGGGTCTTGAAGTGTTCGGTGAGGTTGGTGATGCGCTCGGACAGGATCGCGATCTGGACTTCCGGCGAACCGGTGTCGTCCTTGCTCGTGCCGTGCTCGGCGATGACTTCTTTCTTGCGTTCAGGGGTAATCATTTTTTCTTCCGGACATCAGGGCCAAAAAAGGAAAATTCAGGCGAAATTGAAGACGCGAAACGGCCGAAGTTCTCCTTCGGCGATCTCGGCCAGTGCCACGGGCGTTCCGTCTTCCTCGTGGAGGTAGACCGTCTGCCCGGGGAGTTCGTCTCCGTCGAACCCGTCCTGCAGCTTCGCAAAAACATTTGCGCGGATGAGGATAGGGTTGCCCGAGCGGAGCCGGACCGTATCGGGGCCACCCACGGCCAGCGCCGGGATGCCGTCCAGCGCGGTCGAAAGTGGCTTTAAATACGCAAAAGCGGCGGGACTATGCATAAAAGGGGTCAGGGTATCCAGCGGCACGGCGTCTTTTTCTTCCCAAGCCCCAAGCCGGGTCCGCCGCAGGGCCGTGACGTGGCCCAAAGTCCCCAGCGCCTGGGCGATATCGCGGACCCAGGAGCGGACGTAAGTGCCTTTACCACAAAGGATTTCGAACTCCGCCGTGTCCGCCGTCACCCCCAGCAGCCGGGCCTCATAGACCTCGACGGCCCTGGGTTCCAGCACCACCTCCTCCCCGTCCCGGGCCAGGTCATAGGCCCGCATCCCCCCCACCTTGACGGCAGAATAGGCCGGGGGGACCTGGTTCAGGGTGCCGGTGAAGCGGGACAGCATGGCCTCGATGGCTTCGCGGGTCGGGCGGGCATCGGTGGTGCCGGTGACGGCGCCCTCGGCATCGTCGCTGTCGCGGCTTTCGCCCCACTGCGCGGTGAAGCGATAAATCTTGTCGGAATCCATGGCGTAGGGGACGGTCTTGGTCGCCTCGCCCAGCGCGATGGCCAGGATGCCGGTGGCCATGGGATCGAGCGTGCCGGCATGGCCGGCCTTCTTGGCGTCGAACAGATGGCGGACTTTCGCCACCGCCTGGGTCGAGCCCATGCCCAAGGGCTTGTCGAGGATCACCCAGCCATGGACCGGATTCCCCTTCTTCCTGCGACCCATTACTCTTCTTCTTCGCTGTCTTCGCCGTCCGGGGCAGCCAGGTCGCGGCTGACGCGCTCGGAGCGCAGGATGCTGTCAATCTTCAGCGCCTCGGCGAACGAGGCGTCCTCGACGAAGCGCAGCTCGGGCGTGAATTTCATGGTCAGGCGATGGCCCATCTCGCCGCGCAGAAAGCCCTTGTGCCGGTTCAGCGCCTTGATGATCACCTCGGCATTCTCACCGCCCAGCGGCTCGCAATAGACAGTGGCATAGCGCATGTCGGGCGACGGCTTGACCTGGGTGATCGTCACCGAGACGCCGGCCAGATCGGGGTCCTGGATTTCGTTGCGGAACAGAATGTCGGCGATGGCATGGCGCAGCGCCTCGCCAACGCGCAGCTGGCGCTGTGACGGACCAAGCGGGCCATCATTGCGCCCGGTGCGGCGAGCGGATGGCGAGCGGCCAGAGGGCGGGCGTTGGCGACGGGACATTGCTACTCACTTGTCATTCCCGCGAAAGCGGGAATCCAACTTCCGCCAGCGGGTAGAAAAAGTCGGGTCCCGGCTCGCGCGCTGCGCGCTGGCCGGGATGACAGGCTTATAGTGCGCGCTGGATGGTCTCGACGTCGAAGCACTCGATGACGTCGCCCTTCTGCATGTCCTGGTAGCCGATAAAGCCCATGCCGCATTCCTGGCCGGACTGCACTTCCTTCACTTCATCCTTGAAGCGCTTGAGCGTGCTGAGTTCGCCTTCGTGAATGACGACATTGTCGCGGATCAGGCGGACCTTGGAACCGCGGCGCATGACGCCTTCGGTGACCTTGCAGCCCGCGACCTTGCCGACCTTGGTGATGTTGAAGACTTCCAGGATTTCGGCATTGCCGAGGAACTTCTCGCGCACTTCCGGCGCCAGCATGCCCGACAGCACCGCTTTGATGTCGTCGATCACATTGTAGATGATGTTGTAGTAGCGGATTTCCAGGCCGTCGCGCTTGGCGCGCTCGCGGGCCTGGTTGTTGGCGCGGACATTGAAGCCGATCACCGCCGCGCCCGAGGCATGCGCCAGGATGACGTCGCTTTCGGTGATGCCGCCGACACCGGCCTGCAGCACCTGCACGCCGACTTCGTCGGTTTCCAGCTTGGCCAGCGCGCCCTGGATGGCTTCCGCCGAACCCTGGACGTCGGCCTTGAGCACGATCGGCAGCAGCTTGCGCTCGCCCACTTCGCGGGTCTTGAGCAACTGGTCCAGCGTCTGGCGGGAATTGGAGGCCTGGCGGGATTCGCGGCGCTTGCGGGCGCGGTATTCCACCACCTCGCGGGCCCGGGCTTCATTTTCCACCACCACCATTTCATCACCGGCATCGGGCGCCGCCGACAGGCCCAGCACTTCGATGGGCGTGGACGGACCGGCCCACTGCACCGCTTCGCCGCGTTCGTTGGCGAGGAGGCGCACCCTTCCCCATTCGGCGCCGGCCACGACGATATCGCCGATCCGCAGGGTGCCGCGCTGTACCAGCACGGTGGCGACGGGGCCGCGCCCCTTGTCGAGCTTGGCTTCGATGACGGCGCCTTCGGCGGCGCGGCCGGCATTGGCCCGCAGGTCGAGCAGTTCGGCCTGCAGCAGGATGGCTTCTTCCAGCTTGTCGAGATTGAGGCCCTTGGTGGCGGAGACTTCCACCGCCTGGATTTCGCCGCCCATGTCCTCGACCTGGATCTCGTGCTGCAGCAGCTCGGTCTTGACCCGGGTGGGGTTGGCGTCGCCCTTGTCGATCTTGTTCACCGCCACGATGATCGGCACGCCCGCCGCCTTGGCATGGGCAATGGCTTCCACCGTCTGGGGCATGACGCCGTCATCGGCGGCCACCACCAGCACGACAATGTCGGTGACCTTGGCGCCGCGCGAGCGCATCGCCGTGAAGGCGGCATGGCCGGGAGTGTCGAGGAAGGTGATCTTCTGGCCCGACTTCAGCACCACCTGATAGGCGCCGATATGCTGGGTGATGCCGCCGGCTTCGCCGGACACGACGTCGGTCTTGCGCAGGGCGTCGAGCAGCGAGGTCTTGCCGTGGTCGACATGGCCCATGATGGTGACGACCGGGGCGCGGGGCGTCCGCTCGCTGTCGGGATCGGCCTCGCCGATGAGACCTGCCAGCACGTCGCTTTCCGCTACCCGCTTGACGACATGGCCGTATTCGGTGGCCACCAGTTCGGCGGTATCGGCATCGATGACGTCGTTGGGCGTCGCCATCATGCCGTTCTTCATCAGCACCTTGATGACGTCGACGGCACGGCGGGCCATGCGGTTGGCCAATTCGGCCACGGTGATGGTTTCCGGCACGACGATATCGCGCGGACCGGCGGGACCGGCCTGGACCTGGTGACCCTTGTTGACGCGCTGCAGGTGGCGCTTGTAAGCCGCGACCGAGCGCACGCGCTCGTCATCGCCGGCCAGGGCGCGGGTGACGGTGAGCTTGCCGCGGCGGCGCTCGCCTTCGGTGACGGTCTTTTTCGGCGCGGGCGTCTTGGGGGCGCCGGGCTTGCTCGGGCCACTCTTCCTGCTGCTTTCCTCTTCTTCCTCGGACAGCATGCGGCGGCGCGGCGCTTCGCCGGCGGCCGGCGTGGCGGCGGGATCCTGGCGCTTGGCGACTTCCTGCTCGGCGCGCTTCTTGGCGATTTCCTCGGCAGCCTTGCGGGCCTCTTCCTCGACCTTGCGCTTTTCGGCGGCGACCCGTTCGGCCTTCAGCTTCTCTTCTTCCTCGGCGCGGCGCTTGGCGTCGGCTTCGGCGTTTTTGCGGGCTTCGGCATCCGAGACGCGGGCGTCGGCCAGGGCGGCGGCGCGCCGGGCCTTTTCCTCGTCCGAAAGCTGGCGCAGCACAACACCGCGCGCGGGGGCGGCAATCTTGGGCGCGACAGGCTTGGCTTCCGGTTCGGGCGCGGCGACCGGCTTGGGCTCGGCCTTGGCGGCGACGGGCTTGGCGGCGGGCGCAGGCGGCGCGGCGGAGCGCTTTTTCTCCACCACCACGGCCTTGGTGCGGCCATGGCTGAAGCTCTGCTTGACGGTGGAGGTTTCCGTCTTCTTCAGAGACAGCGTTTTGCCCGCGCGCTTGGTTTCGTCCGTATCGCTCATGACTTACTTTCGTTTGCTCGCATCCGCTCGCGGGCTTTCGTTTTCGCGCTCATCCGCTCGCGGACTTTCGTTCCGGCCCGACAAGGGCGCCTTGCGGAAGCCCGAAAGCCGTTCCGCATCAAGGGTCAAACGGTTTGCCAGGCCGCCCGGTTGGACGGCGGCATGTATCACATTCTCGCGTCCCAGCGCCAAGCCCAATTCGGCGCTGGTCAGGGTTTCAATCACGGCGCAATCCAGTTCCAGCCGATGGGCGGCGGCATAAAGTTTGCGCTTGCCGTCCTTCGAGCCATCCAGCGCCTCGATCAGCGCCTGGGGCGGCTTGGGGCCTTCCAGCTGGCGCAGCACATTGTCAAAGCCCAGCACCAAGCGGCCGGAGCGGCGGGCCAGGCCCAGATCGCCCACCATGCGGGCCAGAAGCGCCGCCTCGGTCCGGGCGGGCAGATCGCTGTCGGCCGTCACATTGGCCTTGGCGGTACGCGAGAACAGCTTCTTTTCCACCGCGGTCGTGATGGCCGCCCTCGTCGCCGCCACCCAGGCGCCGCGGCCCGGCAGCTTGGCCGCGACATCGGGAACCACGCTGCCATCGGGGGCAAAGGCGAAGCGGATGATGCGGTTTTCGGGCATGATTTCGCCCGAGACGATATCGCGCCGCTCGCGCATATCGTATTCCGCCTCTTCCACGATCTTCACCGCTGCGTCCATCAGGCCTCCGGCGCGCCTTCTTCGCCGATTTCTCCCTCGACGACGTCTTCAACCGGCTCTTCGATCCAGCCGGCCTTGACGCGCGCCTTCATGATGACGGCGTTGACGTCGTCGGCGGTGAGGTTGAAGCCGTCCAGCGCGCCCGGGATGCGGGTGCGTTCCTTGTCCTTGCCGGTCTCGTAATAGCCCAGCAGGTCGTCGGTGGCGGCGCCCGCCAGGTCTTCCAGCGACTTGATCTCGGCCTCGCCCAGCGCCACGGCGATCAGGGGCGTCACGCCTTCGACCTCCAGCACCTCGTCGGTGACGCCCAGCGCCTTGCGCTTGTCGTCCAGCTCCTTGTTGCGGGCCTCGATGAATTCGATGGCGCGGTTCTGCAGTTCCTGCGCCGTCTCCTCGTCGAAGGCGTCGATCTGGGACAGTTCGCCCAGATCGACATAGGCGACATCCTCGATGGTGGCGAAGCCTTCCGACGCCAGCAGCTGGGCGACGGTCTCGTCGACATCGAGCGAGTTCATGAACAGTTCGGTGCGGGTGGCGAATTCCTTCTGGCGGCGCTCCGATTCCTCGGCTTCCGTCAGGATGTCGATCTGCCAGCCGGTGAGCTGGGAGGCGAGGCGCACATTCTGGCCGCGCCGCCCGATGCCCAGCGAAAGCTGTTCGTCCGGCACCACCACTTCGACGCGATGGGTGTCTTCGTCCAGCACCACCTTGGTGACTTCGGCCGGGGCCAGGGCGTTGACGATGAAGGTCGCGGCTTCGGCCGACCACGGAATGATGTCGATGCGCTCGCCCTGCAGTTCCTGCACCACCGCCTGCACGCGCACGCCGCGCATGCCGACGCAGGCGCCGACCGGATCGATGGAGGAATCGCTACTGATGACGGCGATCTTGGCCCTGGAGCCCGGATCGCGGGCCACGGCCTGGATCTTGATGACGCCATCATAAATCTCAGGCACTTCCTGGGCAAAAAGCCGGACCATGAACTGCGGATGGCTGCGCGACAGGAAAATCTGCGGGCCGCGGGCTTCGCGGCGCACGTCATAGATATAGGCGCGAATGCGGTCGCCCGGGCGGAAGCTTTCGCGCGGGATCATCTCGTCGCGGCGCACCACGCCTTCGGCCTTGCCCAGATCGACCACCACCGAGCCGAACTCGCTGCGCTTGACCACGCCATGCACCACTTCGCCGATGCGGTCCTTGTATTCGTCATACTGGCGCTCGCGCTCGGCATCACGCACCTTCTGCACGATCACCTGCTTGGCGTTCTGGGCGTTGATGCGGTTGAAATCCACCGGCGGCAGGGTCTCGGCGATGATGTCGCCGATCTGGGCGTCGGGATTGCGCTTGCGGGCATCGACCAGCGAAATCTCGGTCTTGTCGTTGTCGACCAATTCCACGACGTGCAGGTAGCGCGAGACATGGGTCTCACCGGTCTTGGGATCGATATCGACCTTGATGTCGTTCTCGCTGCCGTAATGGGCCTTGGCGGCGCGCTGCATCGCTTCTTCCATCGCGGTCAGCACGACGGACTTGTCGATCGACTTGTCTCGGGCGACAGCGTCGGCGATCTGCAGCAATTCAAGCCGGTTGGCGGAAACAGCCATTATACTTCTCCTGCGTTGTTTGTTTGGTCGCCCCGGCTCTCGCCGACGCTCCCTGACCCTTTGCGGGCCTTCAAATCTTCGGCAATCAGTTTGTCGGTGAGAACCAGCTTGGCGTTGGCCAGGCTGCGGAAGGCAAACTTCACATCCTTGCCGTCGGCGCGATTGTCGACGGGACGGATGACGACATCGCCGTCCTCCATGCCCAGCACGACGGCGCGGAATCTTTTGCGGCCTTCGACCATCTCGGTCAGTTCGATCTTGGCTTCGTGACCGGCCCAGCGAACGAAATCCATCGGGCGGGTGAGCGGGCGGTCGATGCCGGGCGAAGAGACTTCGATCTCATACTCGCCGGGCACCGGATCATTGGCCTCGATGAAGTCGAGCAGGGCATGGGACAGGATGGTGCAGCCTTCCACATCCATCGTGCCGTCGGGGCGCTCGGCCATCACCTGCAGCGTCTGCTGCGCCCCGCCCATCATCCTGAGGCGCACCAGCTTGAAACCCGCCATTTCGATGACGGGTTCAAAGATCGGTTCCAGACGCGTGACGGCGGTAACGGTCAAATCAAAGCCTCAAGCCCGTAGCGAACAGCGGAGGGCCAAACAAAACCTCTTGCCCGCGGCGGCCCGGGGGACCGCCACACAACCTGTCTTGTTGTTTGGGATGGCGGTTATCTACGCCTGTGTTGGCCTGAATTCAAGCCGGGCGGACTATTTCTTCTTTTCCGGTGGTTTTGCGGGCGGCGCCGTGAACAGCTTCATCTCGGTTTCGCCCGGCGCCAAGTGCAGGGTCTGGTCGGGGACCGATGCCGCCGGCGGCGGGTCGGAAAACAGCTCATGCAGGCCGCGAACGCGCGGCTGGAGGATGACAAAAGCGATCCCGCCGATGGTCATGAGGAGGAAAAAGCTGGCCGTCAGCAGCACCATCAGGTCCGGGCCCTTGGTCTCCCAGAAGCTGCGGGGCCGGGTCCATTTGTTCTCTTTTTCCTTGAACATGGCGGAAGTTTAGAACCCCTTTGGGGACGAAGAAAGGCTGCGAAGCAAAGGCTCCGCGCGGCTACCGCCGCGCAAACCTGAGAAAAGTGGGCGGCCCCTTGATGGCCTTGGCCTCGTAACGGGTGGGAGGCCAGCCTTCCGGGCGGCTTTTCCAGTCGCCCGGCCCCGTGGCGGTCCAGGCAAAGGCCGGATGGGCCATCAGCCGTTCCAGGGCATAGGGCAGGTAGGATTTATCGTCGGTGGCAAAACGCAGTTCCCCGCCCGGAACCAGCACCCGGGCCAACTCGTCCAGCATCGCCATCTGCAGGAAACGGCGTTTGTGGTGCCTTGTCTTGGGCCAGGGGTCGGGAAACAGCAGGAAGAAGCGGCTCAGGCTGGAATCCGGCAGCGCCTCGATGATTTCGCGGCCATCGCCCTCGTAAAGCCGAACGGTGTTTAACGGGTTTTCTTCCAGCTTTGTCAGTATCTTGGCCATGCCCATCTCATAGGGCTCGGCCCCGATCAGGCCGACATCGGAGTGCTGCTCGGCCAGGGCGACAAGATGCTCGCCGGCACCGAAGCCCACCTCCAGCCAGATCTCCTTAACAGTGTTGGGAAACTGGGTCCTGGGATCCTCGCCCACCCGCCAGGCCAGTTCGCCTAACAGTGTTTGGCGCAGCCCCTTCTGCCGGTCGGACAGCTTGGGCCCCTTGCGGCGGCCGTAGAGCTTGCGCCGGTTGCGGTCGGGGTGGGGAGGCCCCGCGCCAGGTGGGGGCAAATCATCAAAATCGGACATGCCCGCGCCTTAAACAGCATTCCGCCTCCGTGCGCGAGCACGGAGGCGGGAAATGCGCGTCGAAAGAAGTGGCTTAGAACGCAGCCTTGATCTTGTCGGCCAGGTCGGTCTTTTCCCACGAGAAGCCGCCATCGGCTTGCGGGTCGCGGCCGAAATGACCGTAAGCCGCCGTGCGGGCGAAAATCGGCTTGTTGAGGTCCAGATGCTCGCGGATGCCGCGCGGCTTCAGATTCATGATCTGCGGCAGCAGCAGTTCCAGCTTGGTTTCATCGACCTTGCCGGTGCCGTGCAGGTCGACATAGACCGACAGCGGCTCGGCAACGCCGATCGCGTAAGCGAGCTGGATAGTGCAGCGGTCGGCAACGCCGGCGGCCACGACATTCTTGGCCAGGTAGCGCGCCGCATAGGCGGCGGACCGATCCACCTTTGTCGAATCCTTACCGGAGAAAGCGCCGCCGCCATGCGGGGCCGCGCCGCCGTAAGTGTCGACGATGATCTTGCGCCCGGTGAGGCCGCAATCGCCATCGGGACCGCCGATCACGAAAGCGCCGGTGGGATTGATGTGCCAGACAGTCTTGTCGTTGATCCATTCGGCGGGCAGCGCCTTGCGGATATAGGGCTCGACGACTGTGCGGATGTCGGCGCTGGTCTGGTCTTCGCTGGTGTGCTGGGTGGAAAGCACGATCTGGGTCGCTTCCACCGGCTTGCCGTTCACATAGCGCAGCGTCACCTGGCTCTTGGCGTCGGGCAGCAGGATCGGCTCCTTGCCGGCATGGCGGGCATCGGCCAGCAGCTTGAGGATCTTGTGGCTGTAGAACAGCGGCGCGGGCATCAGGCCCGCGGTTTCGGTGCAGGCATAGCCGAACATGATGCCCTGGTCGCCAGCGCCTTCGTCCTTGTTGCCCGAAGCATCGACGCCCTGAGCGATATGGGCCGACTGGGCGTGCAGCAGGATTTCGACATTGGCGTTGCGCCAGTGGAAGCCTTCCTGCTCATAGCCGATATCCTTGATCGCCTTGCGCGCCACGTCTTCCACATCGCCGGCCTGGACCGACTTCGGGCCGCGGGTCTCGCCGGCGATGACGACGCGGTTGGTGGTGCAGAGGGTTTCGCAGGCAGCCCGGATGTCCCAGGGGCTCATGCCGTCCTTGGGGCCTTCGCGGAAGAACAGGTCCACCACCTCGTCCGAGATGCGGTCGCTCACCTTGTCGGGATGACCTTCGGAAACGCTTTCGGAGGTGAAGAGATAGTCGGCGCGCGCCATGCGGGGGTGTCCTTAAACTTGTCTGTTGGGTCGCGCGGCCGGACGGAAAACCGGAAGGCCACTTTCCTGGCCGCGCTCCTGAGGCCGCTCCTCATACAGGGAATCCCTCGGGGGTCAAAGGGGGATATGCATATTTTGACATATCCTGGTCATACTTGCCGCCCGGCAAGGCCGTTATGGCGATAATTAACCCTTCTGCGGCCCGGTTGGGTTATAGGAACCCCCGGAACCAGCCGGACCCCGCCATGCGTACCGCCACTGTCGAACGAAAGACCCGCGAGACCGAGATTTTGGTCTCCCTCGACCTGGACGGCACCGGCGAGGCCGATATCGACACCGGCATCGGCTTTCTCGACCACATGCTGGAGAGCTTTGCCCGCCATTCCATGATCGACCTCAAGGTCCGGGCGGTGGGCGACCTGCATGTCGACTATCACCACACCACCGAGGACACCGCCATCGTCATCGGCCAGGCGGTTAGCCAGGCGCTGGGCGATTTTTCCGGCATCACCCGTTTCGGCACCGCCCTGATCCCGATGGACGAGGCGCTGACCCGCGTCGCCCTCGATCTGTCCAACCGGCCTTACCTGATCTGGAAGGTGACGATCCCCAAGCCCAAGCTGGGCGAGATGGACACCGAGCTGTTCAAGGAATGGTTCCAGGCCCTGGCCCAGAATGCCGGCATCTGCCTGCACATCGAGAACCTGTATGGCGACAACAGCCACCACATCGTCGAGACCTGCTTCAAGGGCACGGCGCGGGCACTGCGCATGGCGGTGACGCCGGACGAGCGGCTGGATGGCGCAAGTCCTTCGAGCAAGGGTTCGCTTTAGGGCGCCGGCACACCTGTCATCCCCGGCGAGGCGCGCGATCAGCGCGCCGTTCGCCGGGAATGACAATTTGGGATGCATGGCTATCATCGCCCCATGATTTCTTCCTCTACCGCCGCCGAAGTGGCGCGGGGCGTCTCGCGCCTCCTTCTGCAGGACGGCTACGCCCCGATCCTGGAATTCACCCTGCCCAATGGGCGGCGGCTGGATGTCGCCGCAATCGGCCCGGGCGGGGAGATATTGGGCGTGGAGATCAAGGTGGCGCTGGCCGACCTGCGCGGCGACACCAAATGGCCGGAGTATCTGGATTATTGCGACCTGTTCTATTTCGCCATCCCGCCGGATTTTCCGCCCGAGCATGTGCCGCACCAGACCGGCCTGATCGTGGCCGACCGCTATGGCGGCGAGATCGCGAAGACGGCGGAAGCGCAGGCGCTGCATGCGTCGCGCCGCAAAGCCGTCACCATCAGCTTCGCCAATGTGGCGGCCGGGAGGCTGTCGTCGATCCTCGATACTATCGCGCAGAACAATTCACCCAATCTCGTGGTGCCCGATGCCGCTGACTAAGACTGAAGCCTGGAAGATCATCTTGGACTTGCCCGGCGCGGAGAACCGGCGGTGGTTCAACCAGCCGTCGGGCTTTCTGCATGACCGTTTCCTGGCCAAGGTGCATCACAAGGAAGAGGCAGTGACGCTGCAGGTCGGCAGCATCGAAATGCGCGACATGATGCTGGAAGCAGAGCCGGCGCTTTTCTACATTACCGACCATTACCGCAAATTCCCCTTCGTGCTGATCCGGCTGAAGGCGCTGAACAAGACGATGCTGAGGGAAATTATCGCCGGCCGGGCGAAACAACTGGCCGAAATGCCGCCACCCAAGCGCGCCCAAAAAACAGTCAGGAAAACGGTCAAGAAAAAGACCGCCGCGCCGAAGCGGAAACCGGCGAAAAAGCCCGCCCGATAGCGCCCCGGTTAACAGAGCGTTGACCCAGGCCGCGCGATACTCGCGCCATGGCTTCGTCCCGCCTTTCTCCCGGCCGTCTGCGCCCGGCCTTCGCGCCGGAATGGGCGGCCATCGCCACGCTGGCGCTGGTGGATGTGATCTGGGCCCGCGCCATCGGCCTTCACCTGCGGGCAGGCCCCGTCCTGCTGCTGACGCCTTTTGTCCTGTTCGCGGCGGTCATGGTGCCGCGCATTTTGGACCGCGAACGCGCCGCGCTGTTCCTGGAATATGTCGCCCTGTCGTTGCTGGGCAGTTTCGGGCTGATCATCCTGTCCTATCTCTGCCTGGCCAGTTCCGGGCCGCTGGCCGATCCCTGGCTTCTGGCCACGGACCGCGCCCTGGGCTTCGACTGGCTCGGGCTTTACCACCGCATCGCGCAGCATCCCGGACTGATGACGGCGATGGAGCTGGCTTATGACAGCCTGCTGATACAGGGCCTCTACATCACCGTGCTGCTGGGCCTGCGCGGCGAGCGCCGCGAGATGCGCAGCCTGTGGCGGCTGTCCACCATCGGCTGCATCCTGTGCTGTCTGGGCGCGATGGCCGCCCCGGCGCTGGGGCCGTTCCATGATTTCGGGATGGATGCCAAGGGCGTCTTCCTGCCGGCGATGAAGCAGTTGCTGGCCGGGCAGGACCTGTCCTTCAACGCCGCCACGCTGACGGGCGTGATCTGCTTTCCCTCTTATCACACCGTGCTGGCCCTGACCTGCCCCTGGGCGCTGCGCCGCACCGGCGCGATCTTCCCCGTCTTCGTCGTGCTGAACGGGCTGATGCTGTTCACCATCCCCTTCTTCGGCGGCCACTACCTGACCGACATGCTTGCAGGCGTCGGCGTCTTCGCCGTGGCGCTGGGGATCGTGACGCTGATCGAGAAGAAAACTAGCGCGGTGAGCGTTTCGCCAGAATCCGCTGCAACGTACGGCGATGCATGTTCAGCCGTCTTGCCGTCTCGCTGACATTGTGGCCGCACAGCTCATAGACGCGCTGGATGTGTTCCCAGCGCACGCGGTCGGCGGACATCGGATTTTCCGGCGGCTTGGGCTTGCCGCCCGGCGTCGCCATCAGCGCCGCCAGGATGTCGTCGGCGTCGGCGGGCTTGGGCAGATAATCGATGGCGCCATATTTCACGGCGGCGACGGCGGTGGCGATGTTGCCAAAGCCGGTCAGCACCACGACGCGGCTGTCGGGACGGGTGGTGTACAGGGTCTCGACCACGTCCAGGCCGTTGCCATCCTCCAGCTTGAGGTCGACCACGGCGAAGGCGGGCGGCGCCTCCTTGGCCTTGGCCTTGCCCTCGGCCACCGACTCCGCCTGGGAGACGATAAAGCCACGGGTTTCCAGGGCGCGGGCGAGGCGCTCGCGCAAGGGCCGGTCGTCTTCGACCAGCAGCAAAGTCTTGTCTTCGCCGGACAGAGGGGCGGTCGCGGGGGCTGTCATGGGGCGGGGTATAGCGTCCGGAACGGGCTGCGACAACAAGCCCGTCGTCAACTTTCGACCGCCGGGGGCTGAAGGCCGTCGATCACCCCCCGCGCCCAGGCGATGGCGACGCGCGCCCCCCCGCCCGGCGGATTGGTGGCTTTCACCAGCCCGCCCGTCTGTTCCAGCAGCACCTTGGCGATGAAAAAGCCCAATCCCATGCCTTCATGGCCGTCGATCGCGGCTTCCGGCATCATTTCGGTCTCGCCCGGCGCATGGTGACCGGGACGGGAGGTAACATAGGGCTCGCCCAGGGCCTCGAAAATCTCCGGCGCGAAGCCGGGACCGTCATCATCGACGGTGACATAGAGGCTGCCCCCGTCCCAGCGCCCTTCCACCGTGACGCGCGTGCGCGCGAAGTCGG
>Ga0316218_1000520_pt1 | contig 52291 bp, 56 predicted proteins | sample TBH18003metaG_FD_203634 | JGI IMG/M metagenome (GOLD analysis project Ga0316218, IMG submission 203634) | Freshwater microbial communities from Trout Bog Lake, Wisconsin, USA - TBH18003 | ecosystem: Environmental > Aquatic > Freshwater > Lake > Hypolimnion/Profundal zone | place: USA: Wisconsin... | reverse complement strand
AAGTCTCTTTAAAGTCATCATCCGTTTCGCCGGGAAAACCCACGATCACATCCACACCTATGCAGCAATGCGGCATCAGCTGCTTGATGTAAGCTACCCTCTCTGTATAAAGGTCGCGGCGATAGCGGCGGCGCATAAGCCCCAGTATCTTGTCGCTGCCGCTCTGCAACGGTATATGAAAGTGCGGCATAAACCTACGCGACTGCGCCACAAATTCTATGATCTCATTGGTCAGCAGGTTAGGCTCTATCGATGATATGCGTATGCGGTCTATCCCCTCTTCTTTATCCATCTCCTGCACCAGGTCATAGAACGTGGTCTCTTTTGTTTTGCCCCCGTCATAGCCCTTGCCAAAATCGCCGAGATTAATGCCCGTAAGCACTATCTCCTTGGTGCCTGTGCCAGATAGCTCGCGCATATTATTCAGCACGCCTTCTATCGTATCACTACGGCTATGCCCGCGCGCCAGCGGTATGGTGCAGAAGCTGCAATTATAGTCGCAGCCATCCTGCACTTTAAGAAAAGTACGCGTACGGTCGCTTAGGGAGTAAGAGCTATTGAAGCCTGCTACATCTTCAATATCGCAGGAGCATATTTTCGCGCCACCACCATCGGCAGGTCGTTTGCTTATCTCCTTCAGATGCGCTGCCAGGTTGAATTTTTCTGCCGCGCCCAGCACCAGGTCCACACCTTCTATTTTGGCTATCTCCTCAGGCTTCAATTGCGCATAGCAGCCTGTTATCACAACCATGGCATCGGGCGCACGCCGCTGTATGCGCCGCACTATCATGCGGCACTCCTTATCGGCATTATCGGTCACGGAACAGGTATTGATCACATACACATCTGCCGCCTCCTCAAAATCCTTCTTCACAAAGCCCTCCGCCTCCAAAGACCTGCTCAGTGTAGAGGTCTCGGAATAGTTGAGCTTGCAACCTAATGTATGAAATGCTACCGTCTTACTCATTAAAGAAATACCCGTTATAGGGGAGGGCAAAATTAAGTGAAAGTAGCGGATAAACCATTGTGCCTGTAATGTCATAGTACATACATAATCAGGCATTTATCCGAAATAACATCTTGTGGCACAGCTTTTGCCTATATACCTGTGAACTAACAGTTCTGCTATGAAAAAGATAATGTTTATTACCGCTATTGCCGCCACTGTTGCCGCTACAGGCTGTAGCAAGATAAAACAACTGGCCAATATAACCTTTGACGAGCCGCTTAATGAGCAGGTAACCGTACCCTCTGTGCCGGGCTATACCCAATCTGTTGCATTGCCTCCCGGCGGCCTGGAGCTACCCTTCCCTGCTCTGGCTGTGGCTACTAACTCGCAGCAATACCTGTCGCAATATGGATCGGCTACCAACCTCGTAACTAGTGTAGACCTTAAAAGCCTGCAATTACAGATCATGCAGCCCTCTGCCGGCAACTTCGACTTCCTGGATAGTGTGTATGTGTTTATCTCTACCAAAACACTACCCGAGGCTCTTATTGCTTACGATATCAGCATACCCAAGGGTGCTACCACACTGGCTCTTTTTACCAATACAGATGTGAACCTGAAAAACTATTATACCGCAGACACCATTTATATGCGCCTGCAAGCCCACATCAACGCTACCCCATTGGCCGGCGAGCAACTGGATATACCCGCAGTATTTCACATCATAGCCAATCCGCTGAACTAAACCACACATTTGGCTCAGCCCCTATAATATCAGAAACCCGCAGTTGCGGGTTTCTTTGTTTTTCTATCAGCAACCACAATCAGCTAATGAGCTAATCAAAAATCAGCTAATCAAAATCTATATCCTATCTTAAAACTGCCCTGCGCCAGGCCATTCGTATCCTGATTGAGGCCGCCTACACGGTTGAGGTATGTGAAGCCAAGGCCAAGCTCCAGGCCGAGATAAATATGCTCGCTCGGGTTAAAGTTTACAGAGTTGTTGATGATCATGCCCAGCATAAAATGTGTTTGTGTTTGCTCTGATGTAATGCCCGTATTGTTATCATACACGGCATTGCTCTTCTGTCCATCTGCTATTACTAAAGATGGCCCTACACCATACTTCACAAAGCCTTGCGACCCTGTAGGATATATTTTGATGCCCGGCATGGCATAGAACATCATATCGGCAGGGGAATTTTTATAAGCATTTGCATTGTAATCATAGTAGGTGCCATTATTCAGATCGAAAGTGAGCATGACCGGCAGGTAAAAGGCAATGACTCCCCTGCTATCCAGCGAGTGCTCATAGCTAAGGCCCAAACCCAGCCCGTTCTCCGTAAACTGGAATGGTGCCAGCGATAGCAAGTTTGGCGCATAGTTTAATTTCTTATTGTTTTCGATCCCTTCATCATCCTTCGCACGGCGGCGCATAGGCATCGGCCGGTGTGGCCGGCGCATGCGTCCACCCTCCATATCAAAGGCATCTTCGCCACCATTCTGGTAAATGATCTTTTCCACAATGGCCTTTGCAATGGTATAATCGGGGCCGGCCTGGTTGTCGTAGCGTTGGTAGCTAACGGTTTTTACACCCACACTTTTCACTTTTGCGAGTATGGTATCACCATTTGTTTTGATGATCTTATCCTGTGCCTGTGCTGCCAAGGCTACGCACAGTGCTGTTGCAGAAAGTAGAATTGTCTTTGTTCGCATACGCTATAATTATTTTGAGGGGTATGAAGAATTACTTAAAACCTGTAGCCTACTTTGAAGGCAAACTGTATGAATGGCGACACCAGCTCATCTATCTCATCGGAGCCAGCATGGCGGTTATCCGATACAGGGAAGCCTGTGCTTAGGTCTATAGACATGAATATATTTTTGGTCACAGACACATTCACAGAGTTGGAGATCATCAGGCCATAGAGCGCGTAGTTATAATCGCCTGCTGCGGGGCCTGCATAAGTGCCGGTATTATTGTAATTATTGTAGTCGTACACAGAATACGGTTCCTTGCCAAACGAGGCAAAAAATGAAGCCCCGAGCGAATACCTCACCTTCTCCTTATTACCGGCCGGGTAAAATTTCACGCCCGGCATAAAGGTGTAGGAATGGTAAGAACCGAAGTTAGTAGCCGTACCTCCGGTATTATAAGCATAATCATAGTCCCTGAAATCTTTGTTTGATGTAAAGTTGATCAGTATCGGCATGTAAAAACTAATATGCCCGAATTTATCCAATTGCCGCTCGTAGCTTATGCCTATTGCCGCATCATTTATAGTGCCATCCAGCGATGCGCTGTAGGCCCCCGGTATCACACAGAAGATGTTCTTGCCATAGTTAATGCGCTTACGCCCATACTTGGTGCTTTTATCGTCATCCTGTTTAAAATTATCCTGCCCGCCGGTTTCATAGACTATACTACTGATCTCCTTCTTTAGTATCGTATAGTCGGGGCCAGTGGGGTTGTCGTATTTTTTGTAGGTAACCGTGTTGGCGCCTACTGTTTTTACCTTGGCATTGATAATACTGCCATCTGCTTTGTATATCTTATCCTGCGCATGGGCAAAATGGGAAACAAGCAGCATTGTTGTTAAAAGGGTAATTGATCGCATATGTGGTGTTTTCGGTTGGTTCCTTCTATACAGCACATTTTATGCCAAACTGTTAAGAATAAGAAAAAATCCCTTTATCACTCTCTATTACTACCTCTTTTTTCTCCGCCTGCTCGACATAGCCGCTTATTTGTGCGTTTATATTAAAGCCTTTGGCGATCTCTATAATGGCTTCCGCTGTTTCTTTATCCGTAAATAGCTCCAGCCGCTGCCCCATATTAAAGACCTGGTACATTTCCTTCCAGTCCGTTCCGGCACTCTCCTGTATCATCCTGAATAACGGCGGAATAGGTAATAAATTGTTCTTTACCACCCTCAGGGGCTTGGGCAGATAGTGCAGGCACTTGCTTTGTCCGCCCCCGCTGCAATGGATGATGCCATGTATTTGATCAAAGTGCTGCGCCAGCACCTTTAGCACCACCGGTGCATACGTGCGCGTGGGCGATAGTATCATCTTGCCCACGTTCAGCGGCGTTTCAGTGGCATCTGTAAGGCTGTATTTGCCATTATATACTACTTCATCCGGCAGGTTGGGGTCTGTGCTTTCGGGGTACTTATGCTTGTATTCCTTTTTCAGCATCTCGTGGCGGGCACTGGTGAGGCCGTTGCTGCCCATGCCGCTGTTATATTCCTCCTCGTAGGTGGCCTGGCCATAGCTGGCCAGCGATACTACTACATCTCCGGCTACCATATTCTCGGTAGTCACCAGCCTGTCGCGCCTCATGCGGCAACCCATGGTGCCATCCACTATTATGGTGCGCACCACATCACCTACATCGGCGGTTTCGCCGCCCAGCAGGTGGGCTTCTATGCCATATTCCTTTAGTTTATCGAAGTAGGCCTGTGTGCCATTGATGATGGCCGATATTACCTCGCCCGGCACCAGGTGCTTGTTGCGCCCTATGGTGCTGCTGTAGGTATAAGGCCCTACCGCGCCTACACACAGCAGGTCGTCGGTGTTCATTACTATACTGTCTATGGCTATACCCTGCCATACACTCAAGTCGCCGGTCTCCTTCCAGTACATATAGGCCAGGCTCGATTTTGTGCCTGCACCATCGGCATGAAGCAGGTTGCAGTAAGCGGGGTCATTGCCCCAATAATCGGGGTATACCTTGCAAAAGGCATTGGGGAAAAGTCCCTTATCCAGCCTGGCTACCGCCTTATGCACATCTTCTTTCTGCGCTGATACCCCGCGAAGGTTATACCTGTTGTTGTCCGACATTATTACCGCTTATGATTAATCAGGCAAAAGTAATGTTTTGTAAGGGGATTGTATCGGGAGGCGGAAAATTTCACCCTGTGTGCAACCTATTTTTATTGCTCTCCCGATAGCTATCGGAATTATTGATAATCAATGAATTAGGCAACAAACACGCCCCAATTCTTGCTCACTTTTTGCACACTTTTGCACAATCTTTGCGCACTTTTTGCACCACTTGGCCTGGGTAAATGACTGGTGAAAACTTCCCAAAAAAGGTTAATTTTTCTTCCAGAAAGGTAAAGTGAACGGAATAGATGTGAACTTCTTTATGGTACTTGACCGAAAGGCGAAGGAAAACAACTGCTTAAAATACGCTTTGATGGCACAAAGGTCTGAAAGAAAACGATACGCTCTAACACCTTTTATCTATAGTGGGTATGTGTTTTATTGATAGGAGCTAACCTAGCTAATGATTTCCGATCCTTCTCCTCACCTCCTCCGTCCTCATTCCCAGCATAGGCTCAAAATCCCAGTCGTGGAATTTATTGGATGACCTTCCTATGCAGAATGCCTTGTAAAAGTCTTCCCAGTTCTCGGGATAGAAGATGATGGATATGGAGATGGTAACGAGATAAGGTATGGAACGGCGGCCATTGCCTAACGGCACGAACTGTATGCAGGTCTCTTCCTTCATGGTAGTGCCAAAGCCGAATAGCACATGATATACATCATGAAACTCGGCCCTGGGCATTAGTTGCAGGCCATTTGTGTGCAGGAAATTGGATAGGTCTTTGCCTAATGTGCCCTCAGACATTTCGGAAAGAGCGGCCTGGGAAGTGCGCCAGCAAGTGCGGTTGTGGCGCAGGAGGAAGTAGACGGGCTTCATTGCTGCTACGATGGTCAGCGCAATTCTTTCGCGCAACGGCACTCGTGTGGCCGTGTAGGTTTGTGGGATGCTCATGTGGTTTGTGTTTTGCCTTACAACGGCAAATAGCGCTCCGTATTCTGTTAAGGCGGGTGGAAATAACCTTAATTAACCTTACCCCCTATTGGTATTGCTTTACCGAAATAGTTAACCAAGCGCATTATCAACAACGCAGAAATCGTCTAAATATATTTCCTTACTATTTGTTGCTATTTAGATCAACAGAAGAAATACGTTTATGAAAACGAATATCCAAACCGCAATTTACACGCCCTTTATATCCGTAACCAAGCTCGGCATATAATGCAAAAGACCTTCCTACCCTGATGCCTATCGGCGTTAACTGATAAGTTGAATTTAACGACTCATTGATGTGCACCAATGAAAAATTATTGACCGGGTTCGGGGAATTCAAAGATGCTGTATCGTTTTCTTCATAAGAATAGCGAATACCCATTGATGCCGAACCATACAGTTTGACGTATAAACTATGCTCAATCTTATGCCTGTCCCAATAACACCATTCGATTACGGGTGCAAAAGAGACATTGTGTACTTTATTAGTAAGGTAATTATCGCCCTCTTTACCTACCTGCCAATCAAAACTACCATCAATACCCACCGAGAAAAATCGATTTATACTATACCTATAGCCCAACGTGTATATAGTGCGGTTATAAGTCAATCCATAAGCTTGCGCCGCGTATGGACTACCCCAACCAAACCCAAATTTGACCTCGCTGCGACAAGGCAGCCCACGCTCTTTCAGTGCCTTGGGTTCTACTTCTGTTGCTCTTAGAATGCTTGACCGGTGAACCTGAATTATGCCATTTTTTTTTGCATTGACAAGTATGTTAGAGTCGTCCTGGTTTAAAACTCTCGCAATGTACTTATCCGCATTATTGAGCGTAAATAAATACGGAACTATCCCTTGCAGGACAAATGATATTCAAAATAAAAAAGGTTAAATGTATAACTCTAATTACCAGATTTTCTCCTATTGTCGTCTTGACACAGCAATTGGCAATTTTCGGCAGAAGTCTTGCCTCCTTCATGCCAAGGTGTAATATGGTCGGCTTCCATCCCATTTAATTCAAAGTGATTGCCGCATTTTACGCAAATACCTTTTTGCCTTTCGTATGCCTCTCTTTTTTGATTATCACTAAATGCGCGGATGTTCAGATGTTTTTCTTTCCCGTTTAGTATATACTCATAAATGCCTTTCTTGTTTGTAACATCCTCATCTTGCATCAACTCTGATATGGTCGCCTCTGTTTTTTTAGTGTCAAATCTACTGACCTTAAACTCGTTGTATAAAAATCCCCATTGAACACCCTTCATTTCTTTTCGATAAGTCGGGAATACTACTTTTACCCAGTTTATTACACTTTAAAAATATAACCACAATTCATTTGCCGTTGGCTCATGTTGTTGTTTAGCCATATATTCCTTAATGTCATTATTGCTTATCCATTTTATAGTTGTTTCCAAATAATCCTGCCTTATCGGTATTCCTACTAAATAATCTCCGCCTAAACCGTGTGCGGCACAATTACTCTTACTGAAATATCTTTTTGCATCCGAAACCCACAAACCATGATAAACAGCATTAAGCAGCTCCTGGTCGGTTAACTCTTCTCCGGCAATGTTAATAGTCTTGAACCATTCCAGCTTTTCACTATCAGTTCCACTACACAAATAAACCATCAGACTATAATCCAAAATCTGCTCCTGCTCATCATCCTGAAGGTTATGGAAATATCTGTTTTTGTATGCAAAATCACCTTCTATATACTGGCATATTGAAATAGTGCGTTGCTGCCCGTCTATTACCTCAAAACCGCCATCATCCCGAACAGCCCAGTACATTACATTCAAAGGGAAATTCTTTGTTAGCGTGTCTATTACAGCCTCTCTTTGCTTGTCCTTGTAGATAAACTCCCGTTGATACGGTGGGCGAATATCCAACTTCATATTATACCCTACCACTCCGTTTTCCTCGGTATCTTGATACCCTTGCGTAAGGTCACGGACTGTTATTTCCTTGAGTTCTATATTCATAATCTCTTATTCTTTATAAATACTCTTGCGTAAATATTCTTCCCATTTACGAGCGGTCTTGCATCCCTATCGCCTATGAATGGTATGCCTACAATTTCCTGACTATAACCCGCCGATGCTGACATTCCTAATATTTCAAATTGGTCAGCATTATATTTATCAAGATAGGTAATCGGCACTCCAATTATACCGGCATAGTCAACAGGTATATCCTGCGTCCTATCTACATTTATTGCGTCATAGTTGTCGTAATGAGGGTAATTAACTTCATTACCCTGATAGGTTTTGTATAGGATTATATCTTCGTGGCGTTTAGCTATATCCAAATTGGTGTACCAGTAAGTCCTTGCGGTTTCATACATAGTGCCATCTGGTTGAGCAAAGTGTCTAACACAATTATAGCCCAACCACATTCTATTTTCTTTAATGGCCTCAAAACATTCCCTATAGGATATGGCGTTTATGTTCCCTATTATTATAAACTTCTTATCATACTCCATTAATTGAGCGACATATTCTCTAAACAGGGAAAATGGTGGATTTGTAACAACTAAACTATATCAGCCTGTTTTAATAGTTCTATACTTTCCTTGCTGCGAAAATCTCCGTCATCTTTCAAGTGTATAATGCCTATTTCGTCTATATCTGGAACATTACCGCCGTTCTTGCTCCCATCATACGCTAAGTAAATTGCCCTCTCTGAATCGTTCTGACTGAATAATTCAGGATTTATGCTTTTGTAGCAAGTGGTAATGAGCTTCTTTAGTCCTAATTTCTTGAAGTTGTAAGAGAAATAATGAAAGAAGTTGCTGATGCGTGGGTCGTCACAATTGCAATAGACAACCTTCCCTTTGAAGTGAGCTTTGTAGTATTTTAACTCCCTTTCAATATCGGGCAACTGCGTATAATACTCGTCTTTTTTTGAGTTTTTAGCACTATGTAAATTCTTATTTAAGATTGTCTTTTCCATGCTAATGCTTTGCAAGTTAATAATTTTTTTACATTTTTATAGTCTTGACCATAAGCAGGTCAAACATATCCCCGTTCTTGCGATTGTTGTACCTGAAACAGAACTCATTTACATACTGTTGCAGATACTTTACTGATATGCTGTGATAGATGCCATACACGCCACGTTTGAGGGTAGCCCAAAAACTTTCAATGTTGTTGGTGTGTGTTGCCCCTACTGCAAATTCCTTAGTGTGGTCAACTTTCAAATGGATAAAGCCGCTTTTTGAAAGTATGTTATAGCTTCTAAATTCATCGGTCATAACAGTTGCACCCGCTTTGGTAACTTCATTCAAAATGCCTAACAACTGCTTTCCTGTTAGCTTCTTGCCATCCTTATTAGGTAAGGCTCTTTGCGTGAACCTTCTTATTATCACGGTCTATTACCCCTACAACTGGCGTTTTCTTAGTGCCACGGCCACGCTTGTTCTTTTCAATATCACCATTGTCATTACGACCTTTATTACCCTTGCGAGGCTTGCCACCGACATAAGTTTCATCTATCTCGACAATGGTTTCAAAGTAGGTTTTCATATCCTCATCACCCATTGCAAGCCTGATTTGTTTGAGCATACGCCATGCTGTTTTGTAGGTAACGCCAACTTCGCGCATAAGTTGTAAGCCTGATATTCCTTTCTTACCATTCAAAAACAGGTGTATAGCATACATCCATTTTGTTAAATCGGTACTGCTATTCTCAAATATTGTTCCTTTGAAAATAGAGAATGAATTATTACAGTCCATGCACTGAAATTTCTTTGGGCTGTCTTGCCTGTGATAAACACTAACGCTTGCGCAATGTGGACAGTGTGGAACGCCCTGATAGCGCACGTTTACGAAGTATTCGATAACTGCCTTTTCGTTTGGAAATTTCTTTTGAAGTTGTAAGAAGTTCATACCTTTATTGTTTTTACTTACACAAAGATACTACTTTTTATTTGTCCTGCAAGGGATAGTTCCGAATAAATATGTTTTCCCGGATATAATCCGTGTAGAATCTTTTAGTCCTTGCGCAGAAGAAAATACACACGAAGAACAAAATATTATAAACAAATAAATAAACTTGCAACTCATTTTCGTTAAAGATATTCCAAGCATAAACGAATGGCATTCAAATAAAAGGCTAACCTAATTAATTTTATTGACTATAGGTAAAATGATTATTTTCTGCAGCTCGGTTTTTTCTACCCGGCAAGAAACATACAAGTGTTCAAAAACCCAAACCTTCATCTTTCTTTCACACTTTAAACACTATATTTGATAAACTATTTTCTTTTAATATTGAGAAAGCTATTTTTTGCACTGCCGGTAGCGGCTATCCTCCTCCTGCTGTTTTGTATATCCGCCCGCGCGCAAAACCATGCGCCGGCCCCGCATGTAAATAAGTATAAGAAAAAAGACACCGTGCGGGTGAATTTTTATGCCATAGATACCCTCATACACCCCATACCTATAAAGCGCGCGCTGTTTCATGATAAGATAGACAATGAACAGAAGAAAGCAGACGCTGCTGATGGTGTAACGGATAAAAAGGTGAAGGTGAGGCATGACACCCTGGCCACGGAGGCGCTTACCTATGCCTTTATGTATGATGTGGACCGCATGCAGGTGATGATAGAGAACATGCCTGCCAATGGCCGGGATGAGGTGATGGACAACCAGCAGAAGATACGTTGCCTGCAGGCTGTATGGGAAATGCTTCGCCTGTACAATGGCGACCCGCACCCCGACCCTGCCTTCTATGCCACGCTGGTGGATAATATGGACACTATGCTGGTAGCCAGCAACGAGAACAAGATGATGCAGTTTGTGGTGGCCAATACCAACCTTTTCTCGGTAGATAACGGCAAGGTACTGATGGATAATCAGCCACAGGCCCGCGCCTACCTGTACACACAAATGGGCAAGGCCGACCCGGTGCTGATGATCAAGCGGCTGGATGAGTATGCCAATGATACGTTTGCACACAACATCATAGCCGCAGCCGCCCGCATAGTGCCGGACGTGGTACTGAACTACGCCACCAGCACCAACTACCCGCTGAAGAACGCTGTATATAACACACAAGACGACCTTGTACAGGCCATAGTGAAGATAGCAGCACACTCCAAGGCTCCGCCCAAGGCGCTACCCTTTGTGAGCGACATATACAACCATCGCAAAACGGTAGAAGAGATAGACGAGATAGCTGCAAATCCCGACCTGGACTTTGAGAACCTGGTGCGCCTGACGCTGAATAACGACACCATAGCCAAGCGCATATACACAGACGAGCTAAGCTACCGTGCCCTGGGCGAGTATGTGCGGCAGATGAACAAGCTGCATGAAGAAAAAGATGAGGTGCGCTTTAAGTGCATAGACAGTCTGCCCGCCACATCGCTTTACTACATACTGATACTGGGGCAAGACGAAATATACACGAGCAGCTTCATAGGCACCTTCAATCGCCTGCTGGCGAGGATGAAGCCGATGAAGGGCGACCAGTTGCTGGATAGTGTGCACAACAATCACTTCCGCACATTCATACGCATGTGCGCGGGCTATAACACCCTTACCGATTTCCTGGGCACTATGGATGATACCATAAAGACCGCGCTGATGACCAACTTTATAGGCGGGCTGGAGCAAGGCAAGAACGATGAGTTGGAAGGCGCTGTAGATGTGGCCGATGCCTTTGGCAGCATACGCGACTCTGCCCTCACAGCCTTCTTAGAGAAAAAGGTAAAAGAAAATTATGAGCAATCATTTAAAGAGCACAGCAAGAAGGGGCTGATCATCTATAGCCTGCTGGCACGGCTGTTTGAGAGCAACAACATATCTGGCAGCGATACGGGCGCGGCGGTGGCATCGGCACGGCTAAAGCTATCGCCCATCAATAAGGTGCTGTATAAAGACCTTGTCGATGATTCGGGCATTGTGTACCAGCAGGTATTTTTCTTTGGCGATAAGGACGGGCAGGACAGCTACGACAGCTACATGGGCCAATTCAAGAACGACCCTAAATGGAAAGTAACTACCAATCAATACTGGACGGAGATAGCCTCGATGGAAGGCCACAAGACCGTGATATACGCCAACCTGCCGCTGAAAGAGCCGGATGATGATGACGCGCAAAACAGGCTGGCAAAATTCCTCAACGACAGCGGCATACACCCAACAATCATGATACACCGCGGGCATAGCTACCACCTGCCTATGACCATAGCCCGCCTCAATAAACGGGTGAAGATAGTGGTGCTGGGCTCATGCGGCGGGTATCACAACCTATCGCTGGTATTGGATAAAACACCTGATGCGCATATAATATCGTCTAAGCAGACGGGCGCGCACTCTGTAAATGAACCGATCATCAAGGCCATCAATACCCGCCTGCTGAATGGTGACGACATTAACTGGATAACCATGTGGCGGGAACTGGATGAATACTTCCAGAACAAGCCGGATGCGCAAAAGCTGTTTGCCGACTATGTGCCGCCCTACAAGAACCTGGGCGCGATATTTATAAAGTCGTATAGGAGGATGATGAATTAAATTCCAAATCCCAAAAGACAAAAAGATTAAATCCCAAAAGACAAAAAGATTAAATCCCAAAAGACAAATTCCAAATCCCAAAAAGATTAAATTCCAAAAGACAAAAAGATTAAATTCCAAAAGACAAATTCCAAAGTTGCCTTTATAACGTTTTATGAAAAAGATAAAGCTGAAGCATATAGATACACGCGCACCTGAGGGGGTGGATAAAGATGCCACCAAGGCGGAGTTGCACCACATATTGGAGCAGCTTGATGACCTGCAAAACCTGCTGTATGCCGAAGGCAAGCACAGCATACTAGTGGTGATACAGGGCATGGATGCAGCAGGCAAGGACGGCCTCACCCGCGATGTATTCACCAGTATGAACCCCCAGGGCGTAAATGTGACGTCCTTTAAGGAACCCACCAAGGAAGAACTGGCACATGATTTCCTTTGGCGCATACATCGCGATGCACCCGCGAAAGGCATGATACAGATTTTCAACCGGTCGCACTACGAAGATGTGCTGATAACACGCGTACACAAGTTGATAGACGACCATACCGCAAAGAAAAGGATGCACGCCATCAATGATTTTGAGCGGCTGATCACGGATAATAACGATACGCACATCCTTAAATTCTACCTGCATGTATCGCACGGCGAGCAGCAGAAGCGGCTGGAAGAAAGGCTACAGGACCCAAAGAAAATGTGGAAGTATAATGCAGCAGATTTTAAAGAAAGCAAGCTGTGGGATAAGTATATGGACTGCTACGAAGATGTTTTTGAGCATTGCCACGAAATAGCACCGTGGCACATAGTACCTGCCGACCAGAACTGGTACAAGTCTTACCTCGTTGCCAAAACCCTGCTGGAAACATTGAAGGGGTTGAAGATGAAATACCCGGGAATGAAGAAGTGATTAGCTGATGTGATGATTAGCTTATTAGCTGATTGTAACATTTTCTAATCGCGCAAAGCATCAGCTATTCAGCACATTAGCTAATCAGCTAATTAAGCAGGGCGCTGCATAACTGTGCCGCATTTTTTGCAGGTGCATTTTTCTTTATCATCGTAGAAGCGGTTCATGATTGGTGGTAGTTGGGCCACGATGTCGGTGATGTGGGCAAACTCTTCGTAGAGCTTGTTGTCGCAGTTCTCGCAAAACCACATGAAGCCGTCCATCTCTTCGGTCTTACGCTTTATCTCCAGTACCAGGCCCACAGTATCAGCGCCACGCTGAGGCGAGTGTGGTGTGCGCCCCGGCAGCAGGAACATATCGCCTTGTTTGATGGGTATATCTACGATCTTACCATCTTCCTGTATGCGCACTACTATATCACCTTCCAACTGGTAAAACAGTTCCTCCCCTTCATTGTAATGAAAATCCTTACGGCTGTTGGGGCCGCCTACCACCATCACGATGAAATCATCGGCAGCTTTATATACGCATTGGTTGCCCACAGGCGGCTTCAGCAGGTGGCGGTTATCGCCTATCCATTGGTTGAGGTTGAAAGGACGTAGTACAGGCATGGCAGTGTGTTTTAAAGATGGTTATATGGGCCTTAGTATCTTCATTTTCACGGTTTCTATGCGGGTATCAGTTACCAGCAGTATATCAAATTCGTAGTTCTCTATGATGATGCGCTCTTTGATCTTCGGTATGGTCTCATGCTGGGCAATGATGTAGCCGGAAAGCGTTTCGGACTCATCCGTAGGGAACGTAAAATCATACTTCTCATTCAGGTAGTCCAGCTCCAGGCGGCCTGAGAATATGTATTCGTTCTCGGATATCTGTTTCTCCACATGCTCCTGCTCGTCATACTCATCATTAATGTCGCCGAATATCTCTTCCAGCACGTCTTCCATGGTCACGATGCCTGCGGTGCCGCCAAACTCATCTATCACCCAGGCTATACTCTTGCGTTCTTTTGTAAAGCGGTTCATGAGGTCTACGGCGCTCATAGCCTCGGGTATAGGTGTGATGGTATGCAGTATCTCTTTAATGGCCTGCGGACGGCGGTACAAGTCCAGGTGATGTACATAGCCCACTATATTGTCAATGCTGTCGTCATACACAATGATCTTGGAGAGCTTGGTGTCTATGAATTTTTTGCGCAGCTCGTCTATAGGTTCTGTTACATCAATAGCTTCCACCTCGTTGCGTGGCACCATGCACTTGCGTATGCGCACATTCACCAGGTACAGGGCGTTCTCAAACAGCTCGGTATTCACATCGCTGGTTTCGTTCTCGTGGCCGTGCATGCTTTGCTTTACCAGCAGTTCCAGATCCACCCTATTGAATACCTGCTTGTTCTCTTTGATGCGCACATTAAAGAGGTACTTGAGTATGAACTCGGAGATAGCCACGAATATCTTGGCCACCGGGTAAAATATCCAGTACATCACCAGCATGGGTACGCTGAACAGGCTCAGCACCACCTCAGCCTTGGAGCGAAAGATTGCCTTGGGCAGGAACTCCGCAAAAATAAGGATGACTACTGTGGCTAAGAGTGTATCCAGCAGCAGCTTGGGGTATTCGGTAAGCGTGATGTGGTATTGCAGCAATAGCTTTGCCGTGAGCTCGGTAGCCAGCAGGCCATAGACTACCAACAGCACATTTACGCCCACAAGGCTGGTGCCTATGAACTCGGAAGGGTTCTCCATGAAGCGCGCCAGTATGCGGCCCGATACCTTGCCCTGTTTTTTGCGCAGTTCTATGTTCAGTTTATTGGCAGAGATAAAGGCTATCTCTGTGCCTGCAAAAAAGCCCATGAGCAAAATACACCCCAAAATATATAACAGCAGATGTGTTATGTCCATACAGCCCAAAGATATGGAAAAAGAGTTGAGTAAAATCATGCCCGGCTATCCAGCATTCCTGATACAATGCACCTACATTGTAAGGGCAATAGCGGCTATTTGGCGTAAACTTTGTATCAAAATAGATATTCATACATGACCATCATCATAGTATCGTCATAATTATTGCTGAACTTTGCATTTACTAATGGCCATTTCAATTATTCATTAGCTTTATGCCAACATCACTATTGAAACACAGACTATGAAAACAACAATTCAGGGAGGCGGCTTTCTTATACAGCCTTCCACGCCGGAGCAAACATTTACTCCTGAGGACTTTAACGAAGAGCAGCACATGATCATACAGATGTGCAACGAATTCCTGGATAAAGACGTACTGCCCTACCTGATAGAAATAGACCAGCAGAAAGAAGGCCTTATGCCATCGTTGCTGGACAAGGCGGGTGAACTAGGACTGCTCGGCGCTGCCTTCCCCGAAAAATATGGTGGCCTGGGCAAAGACTTTGTGACCGCAACACTCGTGAACGAATGCCTGGGCGGTGGCCACTCTTTTGCAGTAGCTATGGCCGCACACAATGGCATAGGCTCGCTGCCCATATTATACTTTGGCACCGAGGAGCAAAAGCAGAAGTATATACCCAAGCTGGCTACCGGCGAGATGAAGGGCGCATACGCACTAACCGAGCCAGGCTCAGGCTCTGATGCGCTGGGCGCGCGTACTACAGCCACACTAAGCGCAGATGGCAAGTCCTACGCCATCAACGGGCAGAAGATATGGATCACCAACGCGGGCTTTGCCGATGTGTTCACAGTGTTTGCAAAAATAGACGGTGATAAATTCAGCGCATTCATTGTAGACCGCGGCACACCGGGCCTCACTTTTGGCGAGGAAGAACATAAGATGGGTATTAAGGGATCAAGCACACGGCAGCTCTTTTTTGAGAACTGCGTGATACCTAAAGACAACCTGCTGGGCGAAATAGGCAAGGGCCACATCATAGCCTTCAATATACTGAACATAGGCAGGCTGAAGCTTTGCGCAGCCGCCACAGGCGCAGCCAAGCACGCACTGAGCATCAGCACTACCTACGCAAAAACACGCGAGCAATTTAAAGTGCCTATTGCCTCCTTCGGCGCTATACAACACAAGCTGGCCGAAATGGTCATCAGGCTGTATGCCGCGGAAAGCTCATTATACCGCACCTCGCAATGGATAGACAATAAAGAACACGAACTGGAAGACGCAGGCAAGCAGGATGCCCTCCTTGGTGCTGCCGAAGAGTATGCCATAGAGTGCGCTATGCTAAAAGTATTAGGATCGGAAGCGCTGGACTATGTGGTGGATGAGGGTGTGCAGATACATGGCGGCAATGGTTTCTCTGACGAGTATAATATATCCCGCGCGTACAGGGATAGCCGCATCAACCGCATCTTTGAAGGCACTAACGAGATCAACAGATTGCTGACGCTGGATATGTACCTGAAGCGAGCCATGAAGGGCCGCATCAACATATTGGGCCCCGCAATGGCTATACAGAAAGAGCTGATGAGCATACCCGACTTTGGCAGTGATGACACCCCATTCGCAGCAGAGCAAAAAATAATAGCCAATTTCAAAAAAGCCATACTAATGTGCGCAGGCGCAGCAGCCCAAAAGCTGATGATGAAGCTGGAAAGCGAGCAGGAGATACTGATGAACATTGCCGATATGGTGATAGATACCTTCCAGGCGGAGAGTATGCTGCTACGCGCCATGAAGATGCAGAACAATGGTCATGCCAATACTGACCTCGCACTTGATGCCACATGCACCTTCATCTTCGATGCCGCAGACCGCATCAGCCATGCAGGTAAGGAAGCGCTCAATGCCTTTGCAGAGGGCGATGAACAGCGCATGATGCTCATGGGCCTCAAACGCTTTACCAAAGTAGATTCATTCAACACCAAGGATGCCCGCAGGCGCATAGCTGCTAAGGTGATAGAGACCGAGCATTACTTCTTTGTGTAAGCTTTTTACCCAGACCCTAAAGGGAACTGCTACGTAAAATAAAATCAGGGGATTTCCATAAAAGTGTTCTTAAAAATACGTCGGTCTTGTTGACCGGCGCATTTTTGGGTTGCTTATCATAAATTTTATTGCAAATTATACTTATTACCTGCAGAGCAACGGTGTCATGGTTCGACGAGGCTCACCATGACACCTATCTAAATATTAACAATACTATCTTCTATCTATTTCCTTTATTATTTTTATCGCGCCATTGGGTCAATGTAAGTAATGAGTCTGAACGAACGTCGAGGTATTGCACCTTATAGGTACCGGGAGTAACATAAAAGTTATAGCTGGTGTTGTAGATGTACTTGCTATCCACACCTACTTCTACACAAAAATATTTAAAAGATGGGTCAGGGTCTTTGGCTATCCTAAGGGCGATGTGCGAAATTCTGTCGTTCCATGACTTTATCAGGGCCTTTATCTCAGGCAGGGTTGTTACAACATTAATTGCCTTATCTTCTTTTTGCGCTAATGTAGTTTGGGCGTGGGCGTTCCCGGCTATTAGCAATGTAAGCAAGAATAGAGAATATCGGCTCATAATCGTAATACAGTGCCTATTACCAAACAATATTTAACCGGTCTGTATATGCCTTGAATTTTTCGTCTTTTGTGATCATGCTTAGCTTTTCAAATTCAGCAGTTGCAATTAAATATCGATCAAATGGATCTCTATGTTCGGGAGAAAATTCAAAAGCTGTATAACGGATTAAATGCTCTTCTTTTACAGGGAGAATTTCAAAGCCTGTTGCAGTAACGCTATCCATGAATTGCTGAAGCGAAGTTTCGAATTCAGGTAACTTACCAATATTCAGCTTAATAGCAATTTCGAATAAGCTAACCTGACTTACGAATATTTTTACAGAAGCATCTTCTAATATAGTGCTTACTTTTTCGGAGAGCTTTTTTTTATTTGCTATCGCCCATAAACAAACATGGGTATCTATTAAATACTCCATTTTACATGTAGTCTTTTAGATCATCGATAGGATCATTGAAATCTTCCGGTATTGTTATTTTTCCTTCTAACAAACCTAATCTCCTTTTAACAGGCAGACTTGCTTCCTCTTGCAAGAACGTAACAATGACTTTAGTTTTGGCAGTGATATGAGGATCCTCCTTTAGTGTGACCCGCCCTTTTTCGTAATAACCTTGTATTGCGGTAAGCATATGGAAAACATTATTACCAAAGTTACATAATTAGCATTTAAATCCAAAATTGCTATTACCTACTCATCCCTCCACTCCTTACCCGTCATGTTCAGGAACACATCTTCGAGGTTGGCTTCTTTTACTGCTTTGGGGCGTTTGAAGCCTGTTGCGAGCAGCTTGTCTATGAGTTCGCCGGGTGTACTCAGGGCTATGATCTGGCCGCTGTCTATGATGGCTACGCGCTCGCACAGTTCTTCTGCCTCATCCATGTAGTGCGTGGTAATGACCACAGTACAGCCGCGCTGGCGCAGCTGCTTGATGAGCTCCCACAAGTTGCGCCGCGCCTGCGGGTCCAGGCCCGTGGTGGGTTCATCAAGGAAAATGATCTTCGGCTCGTTGATGAGTGTAGTGGCAATGGAGAAGCACTGCTTTTGCCCGCCGGACAACTCTTTGAATTTATTCTTTGCTTTCTCGCGCAGGTTCACGGTATCCAGCAAGGCCATGGCATCCACATCTTTATTGTAGAGGCCGGAGAAGAGGTCTATTATTTGTTTCAGGTTCAGGTTGGGGTAATAGCCGGCGGCCTGTAGCTGCACCCCTATTATGTTCTTGATGCCCTGCGGGTCTTGGTCCAGGTTTTTGCCATCGAGCCATACATCGCCCGATGTCTTCTGGCGCAGCGTTTCCAGTATCTCCAGCGTGGTGGTCTTTCCGGCGCCATTAGGCCCCAGCAATCCAAATATCTCCCCTTCCATTACCTCGAAAGAGATGCCCTGTACAGCTTCAAAATCACCGTATTTTTTAACGAGGTTGTTTACCTTGATTATCGCGTTGGCCATGTGTACAAATGAGGTGTAAAGTTAAGTAAAAAGGCGGGTAGGTGTTGCACACTTTTCCATTCGGCAAATGCTTAGGAGTGTGCAACACCTATACTAAGCAAAAGAAACACACTTCTCCGGAAACTCCACTGCGTGGCGGAAGACGAGGTTGCGGATGTAGTCATTATCCTGTAATGGCTCTATGCTTTCCTGTATTACTTTAATGCTTTTGAGCTGCTTCTGTTTATCATTGAGATAGCCCATGCCATACAGATTGCCCTCCATCACCAGTATGCAACTGTGCTCATTATCATCAATACCCTTGTCTATAAGCGCAAAGGTGGGCAGGTGCTTGCGCATCCACGTCAGGGCTTCTTCCACCTTATTGTTGTAATCGGCGGGGGCCAGATGAGAGGCGCATTTGCATACGGTGGCTATGTTGCACATCCGGGGACAAAGATCAAACTCTGTTACCAGCTCTTTGAGCCTGTTATGCCCTTCGGTAATGGTATTGAATGTATAGAGCGGCTTCATGCTGCGCCGCATCTGCTCCACAGCCAGTCGCTGGTATCCCTGCTGGTCTTCATAAGCCACCAGCCCGAACTTAGCGAGATAGCCGCGCTGGCTGCGATTGAAGACAGGCCACAGGCGCCGTATCTCGGCGCTTTCCAGTACATGCGCCATCAGCTCGGTAGCACACTCTTTATAGCTTACCCTGAAGGTCTCTTTTAAAAAATCCTGTTTCTGCCGGGTTACTTTATTATTGGAGAAATGGCTCTTTACCCTGCGGCGTATGTTCTTGGCTTTGCCCACATAAATGGTCTTGCCGTTTACGTTATAGAAGTAATACACACCCGCCGTGGAGGGCAGTTGATCCAGATCGGCTACAGGCAGATGTGGCGGCAGATATTGCTCGCTGTTGCGCCCCTTCAGCATACCGGCTATCACTGCATCTTTGTCCTTCTCCACTATCATGCGCAGCAGGTCGGCAGTAGCGAGTGCATCGCCACCCGCGCGGTGATGGTTACCATGGTTGATGCCCAGTTGCTGCGTTAGTTTGCCCAGGCTATAACCATTGAGGCTCGGCAATACTTTGCGCGCCAGCCGCACAGTACACAACTTCTTGGTATCCAACTGGAAGCCTGCATTTTGCAGGTGGTACTTTACAAAGGAGTAATCGAAATTAACATTGTGGGCTACAAATATTTTGCCTTGCAGCAACTCATTTATTTGCCCGGCCACCTCCCCGAAAGTGGGCGCATTGGCCACCATCTTATCGTTGATACCCGTAAGCCGTTGAATAAAGTAAGGAATAGGTATGCGTGGGTTCACGAGGGTCTCATAAAAGTTGAGCACCTTCTCTCCATCGTGTATCACAATACCTATCTCCGTGATGCCGTTTCCTGCCGCATAACTCCCCGTGGTCTCAATATCTACAACTGCATACAGCATTCTGCCAATGATCTTATGAACTAAAGGTAGCGATTTTTTTGCCCGCATCCTGCGGCCGGCATGAAAAAAGCCCTTGCACATAGGCAAGGGCTCAATTTATAATAATATGATAATATAACTAATTTACTAATCCGCTGATCTGCGATACAAAATTGCCACCGGTAAGGTTATCTACCACGGGCGATGATTGGATATTGCCGCTCACATTGTACTTCCACTGAAGCGTACCCTGCGCCGAATCTGCCGCATATAAGTAGCCATCGTAGCTGGCTACCAGTATGGAACCATTATAAGGAACGGGGCTGGATTTAACGAGGCCGGTGGTGGCAAACTTCCATTTCACAGTACCATCTATGATATTGAGTGAATAGAGATTGTAGTCGTAGCTGGCAATATACACGACCTGATTGCTGATGATAGGCGATGAATTGATCTGGCTGGTAGTAGGATATTTCCAAATAAGCCCTGCAGTACCTGTGAGGGGCGATAATGCGGTATCCAGGCAATATACATTGAAGTCGTTGCTGCCAAAGATACACTTGCCATAAGAAGCGGCAGGCGAGCTGTTGATAGCGCCAAGGGTTTTATATGTCCAGCGGGCGGCATTGGTAACAGGTAATGACGGACCTAAAGGATCGGCCGGAGGCGTAAGGTATATGCAATACATATTGCTATCGCTGGCACTGCCTATATACAGATACGGAGGGCATATAGATGGTGAAGAATTGAACTGCGGGTTAGCAGCCAAAGGTGGGGTGTCGGGGCCGGGATATGCCCATATCGGATTGCCTGAGGCATCGGGGCCGGCGGTTTTATCGAGGCAATATACATGGCCTCCGGTAGTAGCAAAGAAAACATCGCCATTATAAATAACAGGCGAAGAAACGCATCCTGTCGCATCGCCGCCATAAGACCATTTCACTTTGTAAGTGCCTGTATCAAATGCGTATATGCTGCCATTCATGGTAGTGAGGTACACCAGGTTGGCATCGGCTATAGGCGTAGACTGTACATTGAACAGCAATGGCGTAGGCGTGGTAATAGTTGGGTCGAGCAACACGATCTTCTTAACAATGACACCTGTTTCTGAATTGATCTTATATATCGTATCAGAATAAGCGCTTGGCTGGTAGATCATCTCGTGGTACAAAAGCGGGGATGGCTTGAATACGAGGCCGGGCAATGTAGGCCCGAAGGGCAACGCATATTCCCAGTTTTTCTTGCCCGATGAAGGGTCTATGCCATACAGCACATTATTATCGCTGCTGATGATCACAGAAGGTATATAAGTAGTGGGCAACGGATTATCTGAGCTGATCTTCTTAGAGCAGGATGCAACAACTAATGATGCCGCCGATAATGATAACAGTATATTTTTCCAACGTAATGACATATATGCCGGGATTTGGTTTTCGAATGAACGCAAGATAACAAATTTTAAAAACTTTTGATCATATGATCAAATAGAGTTATAAAGTTGATGCTTTTTTTTGTGGACAGCTTAACTACCACCTCACGGGGTTCCTCCTGCGCAGGAGGATGTAGTTCTTGATATTCATCCAGAAAGCGAGGATCATGTAAACGATAATAGGCGACCCCAGGGTGAGAAAAGAGATATAAATAAACCACAAACGGATGCGGGAGGTAGCCACCCCTATCCTGTCGCCTATTGCCTGGCAAACACCAAATGCCTGCCATTCAATAAAATCCTTTACGTGATATAGTTTACGCATATATTTGTGTAGCAAAACTAATCAAGTCTGCGGTCATAGCCAAGTAAAGGGCAAAGAATTAAGACTATGTTTACGATCTGCTCACAACCCAAAAAACGCAACTACCCCATATGCACAACAGCAAAGCGCCTTCATTAAAGAATAGCTTTAACCCAAAGACAATATTATCGAACACACTCTTGCTTTCCGGCTTTTTCCTTTTTGGATGCAACACATCCAATGGCCAGAAAAATGCCTCCGGCAACGACACCACAAAACACAGCACTAAAGTGGAAGAGCCTGCCAAACCACCGGCACCGCCGCCCACACTGGATACAACAAAATACAACAAAGCAGTGATGCACCTGCTCAATGACAGCGCAAAGCATGGCTGGCCGGTGAAGAGCGACTACCCATTGCCGGGAGCATTGCTGCCTATGAACAGGATAGTGGCCTACTACGGCAACTTCTACAGCACACATATGGGCGTGCTGGGCGAATACCCACCTGATGAAATGCTGAAACGCCTGATGGCCGAAGTAAAGAAGTGGCAAAAAGCAGACTCACTAACGCCGGTGATACCCGCCATACACTACATAGTAACAACAGCACAAGGCAGCCCCGGCGCAGGCGGCAAGTACCGGCTGCGTATGCCCTTCACACAAATAGACAAGGCGCTGGAGATAGCGAAGAAAGTGAATGGCGTAGTGTTCCTGGATGTGCAGGTGGGCCAGAGCACACTGCAACAGGAAATACCCTTGCTGGAAAAATACCTGGCCATGCCGAATGTGCACCTGGCCATAGACCCTGAGTTCTCTATGAAGACAGGCCGCAAGCCCGGCAGCATTATAGGTACATTCGATGCCGCAGACATCAACTATACATCAGACTACCTCGTAAGCCTCGTAAAGAAATACAACCTGCCGCCCAAGATATTAGTGGTACACCGCTTCACGAACGGCATGGTGACCAACTACAAAAAAATAAAGCTGCATCCTGAAACGCAGATAGTGATGGATATGGACGGGTGGGGATTCCCGGCCAAGAAAGTAAACTCATACAGAATAGCTGTAACCAATGAACCCGTGCAGTTCTCAGGCTTTAAACTGTTCTACAAAAACGACATCATCACCCCACCCTACAAGGTAATGATGACACCTGATGAGGTACTGAAGAAGCTATACCCCAAACCGGTGTATATACAGTACCAGTAGCTTTTAAAGTTAAAAGGGAAAAGTTAAAACCTTAAAGTGGGTTGCTTTTTTTTAAGGCAAAAGTCAAAGGTTAAAACCTTAAAGTGTGTTGCGTAATATGCCCATAGCCTTTGCAAGATTAGAACTTTTTAAAAGTTGTCAAATCTGCACACACCAATGGCTATAAATAGTATTACCTGATTACAGCCCTTTACCCTTGCTCACATATTTATTGCCCCTGATGGAGAAGCGGTAGGGGCGCAGGGCATCGTCCATGGCGTAGGCAACGCCTACGCGGGTGCCGGCCACTATATCCTTCTTGCTTACTTTGATGCCGCGGTCTTCGATGTATATTTCGTTACTGTCTAACAGCATACCGGTGTGGTGGGTATTTATGCCCAGTGCCATACTCAAAGCGCCCGGCCCTGCGGTGAGCAATGGCTGTAACGAATCCTTGCCCCGGCGTGCCAGCATGGTGTCTATGCCCTCCAATGGCTCTATGGCACGTATAAGGATGGCATGTGGCTCGTCTTGTATATTAGTAACCACATTGAAGAGATGATGTATGCCATAACAGAGGTACACATATGCGGTACCGCCATTCATATAGATAACTTCAGTGCGTGCTGTGCGACGGCTCTTATAGGCGTGCGAAGCCTTGTCGGTAGCGCCTGCGTACGCTTCGGTTTCTACAATGATGCCTGATGTACGCACGCTACCGAAATTAGTAACAAGTACTTTGCCCAGCAATTCCTGTGCTATCTTCACCACATCTTTGCGCCTGTAAAATGCTTCTGATAAGATCATACAAAAGCAATTTACCGATTTGTGCAACGTGTTTCGTATTTTTCATAAAAATTTAACCATCACCGATCTACTATGGCCAAGGGCACTGTTTACCTCATACCAATACCGATAGCCGAAGGCGCGCTGGATACGCTCTCTAAAGAGATAACCACGCATACCGCAGAGATCAAACATTATTTTGTAGAAAATGTGCGCACTGCACGCCGTTTCCTCCGTTCATTACATGCCACATTAGTGATAGACGACCTGCATTTTTCAGAGATAGATAAGCATGTGGGTCCTGATGTGGCCCTGTTGCGCAAGTGGCTGAAGGAAGGCGTGAACGTGGGCATTATGAGCGAGGCAGGCTGCCCCGGCATCGCCGATCCCGGTGCCGACCTGGTGGCCGTAGCGCAGCAGGTGCACGCAAATGTGGTGCCGCTAACAGGCCCTAACTCCATCATACTCGCACTGATGGCATCGGGGCTTAACGGGCAAAGCTTTTGCTTTACCGGCTACCTGCCAGTGAAAGAGCCTATGCGCTCTAAAAGCATCAAAGAACTGGAAGCAACTTCTGTAAGAGAAAAACAAACACAGATATTTATAGAAACTCCCTACCGCAACGACCACCTGCTTGCCGACCTGCTGAAGAACTGCGCCTCACGCACACGCATCACCATAGCTCTGAACATAGGCGCACCAAATGCCTTCATCAAAACAAAAACCGCAGGTGAGTGGAACAGTGAGAAACCCACGCTGGGTAAGCATCCGGCGGTATTCTTAATGCTGGGGAGTTGAAGATAGTTAACTGGTTAATTGGTTAAAGGGGTAATTAGTTGTCGTTCGTACGATTACTATCGGGATCATGACCACGTCAATTAGTGAGTGGATAATGGCCGGTTAGTTTTGCTTTCAGCACGTCCGGCTGCTGTGTGCCGAGCAATAATTTCTTGCCGCTTCTAAAAGTGAATATAATACCCTTGTCGCCATCGGCATTGTACACTTTAGTGGTTTCGTTGTGCCGAACACCCCAGCCGCCGTAGTCTGCGGTAGGGTTGTAGGTAATAATGCTTACGCTGGCTACACTGTCTAAGCTTACGATCTCCGGCGGGGCCATGTATACCGACCCGAATTGATACTCGACCGTATCGCTGTAGTACTTTGTTTCCAGCCTGAGCGTAACAAGTATAGAAAGAAGGATGCCACCCATCACGAGCGCTACCACCGAAAGTATGCGTGCCGTTCGGGTCTTTTTCTTCAACTGGTAAATAACGAAGACCAGCAATGCAGCTATTATAAGGATGACAATAGCCATGCCGAGCATGGGCTGCGATTCTGTGTAGAGCAGTGTGTGCATAGTTGTGTTTGTAAGTTATTTCACACTCCTACCCTTCCATATATAGCCGCCTTTGAAGCCAAGGAAGCCAGCTATGATAATGTACAGGATATGCAGCGGCTGCAGGATGGCAAAATAACGCAATGTCCACATATCGCCGAAGTAGCGGGCCACAGGGGTGATGAATATCAACTCCACAAGCGTTTTAACGATGAGCAACGCTATAGCGAGGTACAGGAAATGCACATTAGAAAACGCTGCTATACCCAGTACCAGGAAAGAAAGATTGAACAAATACACCAGCAGCAGAATGGACGTAAGCTTCTTATCATCGTACTTACCGGACTTTGATGCCCAGCGTATGCGCTGCTGTATAAAGCTCTTCCAATCGGGCTGCGGCTTTGTAGATACTATGGCATTAGGGGAGCGCAGGTAAGAGATGTTGTGCGGCGCCATTTTATCCATCTTCATCATCAATAGCAGGTCGTCGCCGGAAGCCATGTGCGATATGCCCTCATACCCCCCCACCCGCTCATAAGATGTTTTGCGAAAGGCAAGGTTGGCACCGTTGCTCATATTGCCCAGCTTCAATGAGTGCGATGCCGCAGTGATTCCCTGCATACTCATGAGGTCTATGAGCTGAAAAATCTGTACCAGGCTGTGATTGCAGGTGTATATCACCGGGGCTACTATCATCACCGGCGTTTCCTGCTCGTAGGTGGCGGCTATATGCTGTAGCCACGCATTAGGTGCCATACAGTCGGCATCGGTGGTCACTATCAGCGTGCCACTGCTCTGGTCTATACCTGCGGCAATGGCTGCTTTTTTATAGGCTACTATATTGTTGCCGGGCGGTATATGCTCGGCAAGGCTCACATAGCGTACATTTCTATCGGCATATTCTTTGATGATGGCTGCGGTGCGGTCTTCAGAATGATCGTCAACCACTATTATCTCGAACAGATCGGTTGGGTATCGTTGTGCCAGTACCGACTCTATGCACGCGCCTATATTGTCTTCTTCATTACGCGCGGGTATGATCACCGATATGTGCGTGAAGGGCTTGTACTCCGTCGGTAACACCATATCCTTTTGTTGCCGCCACCCACGTCGGTAGGCCAGCATCAGCACCACGTAGCTGATGGCAAGCAATATACAAATAACAGTGAGCGCTATGGTCATAGAAGGTGGGCTGCCATGAGCCCCGCATTTTCGTGGTCAAATATATGGTGCCCTTTGTTAAGAACATGCACCTGCACTGTATCCAGCCCTTCTGCGAAGCGGTGCGCCAATGCAGGCGGCATTACTTTGTCGTACTCACCCATAAATATAGATACGGGTATGCGGTATTTTTTGATGAGCTTGCGCACCGCATTCGGTTCCGGCATCAGGTCGCGCATGGCAGGCCACGCATTGAGCAGTATTTTTCTTTTTTGCTCGTTTTGCAGGAAGTGCATCACAAACCGGTGTCGGGATTCATGCACCAGCTTGTTTTTCTTCAGCCAATCTATCAATACCAAGTAACCATCGGGCTTGCCCAGCATATGATCGAACATTTTGCGCCCTAAAAGCGTGCGTGTGAAGAAGTTGAAATAAAAATTAATGGCCAGGCCATCGGTTGCCATCAGCACTACCTTGTCTATACTTGCGGGCATACCCTCCAGCACACTCAGGCACACACGTCCGCCAATGCTATAGCCCAGCAGCGATACTTTTTCCACATGATGCAGCTTCATTAATTCCCACACGATGCCCATGAGGTTGGCGTGCAGCCATGGCTTTTGCCCTGGCCATTTGGTATGCCCATGGTGTGGAAGGTCTATGGCTATAATGGTATATGCGGCAGCAAGGTGCGGCACAAAATCCTGGAATATCCACGCATCAGTTTCGTAGCCATGAAATGCCAGCAGCAGGCGCGGGCCGGTGCCCCATTGCAGGTAATGCAACTGCTCATCTCCCGATGTAATATATCCCTTCTTATTATTGATCAATTACCTGTGCTATTGAGAAAGGTTATGTCATTAAGCTTGTGCATTTCAAGTATGGTAGTACCACCATTTTCGGCCTCGCGGTACATAGGCACAAACTTGGCATCAAGCAATATCTCTTTATAAGTGTAAGAGGTGCGGCGCAGTACCGGGCTGGAGAATACATCATCGAAGCCGGTGACCAGCACGTATAGTTCGGCATCGGCCATGGCCAGGTCGGCAGCACTAAAGCCCATCAGGGGACTGTTCTCGTCTATAGGGTGCACCACGGTCCAGTTCATGGATAGGTTATCTACTTTGTACCGTTCCAGCGCCAGGTCATAAAACTGGTAGGTAGCTTCTCCGTTCTGGTCGCACCTCAGGGCAATGCTCACCTTTATTTCTACATTAGTGAGGGTGTGATTGTCCTTATATGTAACCAGGCGGAACATAAGGGCTGTCTTGTCTTTGTATGGACTGATGAGCGCTTTGTCGCTGAAAGCGAGATAGGTAGTAGGCTTGGCGAACCGCCCGTAGATAAGACCGGTGGCTATAGCGAAAGACAGGAAGCCGCTGAGCGCCTCTAATGAGGATACGATATTAGCTCCATCGCCCATGGGGTTGATGCGCCCGTAACCCAGTGTAGTAAACGTTTGTGTGCTGAAATAAAACACTTCTTTGAATTTCGCCCATTGGCCGGTAGCGATCATACCCTGCAGCTGGTCTATACCCATGAGCAGGTATATGCAGGTATACACCAGGTTGATAGCAAAGTAAAAGATAAGGATAACGGCTGCGAATTTCCAGCGGGGCAGCGTAAGCATCTTCTGGTAGGCGCTGATGCGGCTGAAAAGGGGTATACCCTCCCTGCGCAGGTTGAAAGAACCATCTTTATTGATGAACCTGCCCCCGTAATTGTTCGGGTTGCTGCCAAAGCCCGTATCATTATTGGTTTTAAGAAACGGGTTGATCCTCCGGATAGATGCTTTACTCATGAAACAAATTTAGAGTTTATTTTAAGAAGATGGCTTTTTCTGCTTGCGCCGGTTAGCACAGCTAAGTTAACGTCTTACTCCTGCCTACCGCTCCTGCCTACTGCCCCTGCCTCCCGCCTCCTGCAACCTGCCCCTGCAACCTGCCTCCTGCTCCTGCATTAAGCCTTTATCTCGCCCAGCGCCTTCACCAGCGCATCTAGTTCATCGGTAGTGGTATAGAGGTTGGGGGTGATGCGGCAGCCATGCACGCCCGCGCCGTCAATGGCTACGGTGTATATCTTGTATTTATCCAGCAGGGTTTTGGCCAGGTCGCCGGGCTTTATGCCTGTGATGCCCACATTGGCTATGCCGCAGGAGCGGGCCGGATCTGTAGGCGTATTGAGTATGATGTGCGGCATAGCGCGCACTTTGTTCACCCAATAGTTCTGCAGGTAGCGCAGGCGGGCCTCCTTGCGGGCGGGGCCTATCCTATGATAAAAGTCTATGGCATCGCTTATCGTGAGGTCTGTGGCTACGGGATGCGTACCCGTATGGTTCAGGCGCAGGATGTCGTTCTGCTCCTTACCTGTTTCGGCGAATATTGGCCATATCTTACTAATATTTTCCTTCTTCACATACAGCGCGCCTGCGCCTATAGGCACACTCAGCCATTTATGCAGGCTGGTGCCGTAGTAGTCGCAATTCAGATCGGGAATGCTAAAATAGATATGTGCAAAAGCATGAGCGCCATCCACCATCACGGGTACGCCCTTGCTGTGTGCCATGTCGCATATCTTGCGGATGGGCAATATCTGCCCGGTGATGTTGATCATGTGGCACACCATCAGCAGCTTTGTTTTTGGTGTTATAGCGTTGGCATATAGCTCCACTATCTCTTCATCGCTTTTCGGGTCCAGCGGCACAGATACTATTTTGTTCACCATGCCGTGGCGTTTTGCTGTTTGCTTGAACATCTCCAGCATAGAGCCGTAGTCCTGCTCGGCCATCACGGCCTCATCGCCCGGTTGCCAGTCCATACCCATGATCACCATGTCCAGCGATTCGGTGGTGTTGCGGGTGATGATCAGTTCCTCGGGCGAGCAGCCTGCCACCTCGGCCACCTTCTTCGCAGCCGCGTTCTTATTATCGAACTGCACAGTGCGCAGGTAGTGCGATGCCTGCACATTGATGTCGCGGATATGGCCTATGTACTTTTCCAGTATCTCCTGGGGCATAAAGCAGTAATAGCCGTTCTCCAGGTTTATATAGTCGGGAGTAAGCTTATAGTCCTTACGGATAGAACCCCAGAAGTCTTCATTCTCTGCCACCACATCGGCAGGCATATCAGCTACAGATTCCAGCATCTTACCAAATGCAGATAAACTGGCTATACTGGCGAGGCCCAGCATAGTGGAGCTTTTTAGGAAAGTGCGTTTGTTCATTGTGTGTTTAGTTTATTCTGTTATTTCAGCGCGAGGGTTTTAAAGGTCTTAGGATACTTTCTAATAAAGCTATCAATTGGGCTTGTCTGACAATGGTCAATGCCCGCATCAATATAGCTTCTGATATTTTTCACCTGATTTGAATCTAGGTTTTGTAACACCATAGAAAAAATGGCATCTCCATTTTTCTCCATTAACTGTACAATGATCCATCCGTGATAATAAGTTGCAGCATCATAAATATTATTTTGTTCTAAAAAACATCTCAATGCGCAAGTATCTTTGTGTGTTGAACGATTGAGCAGTTTCACATAATTGGAATAATTGCCGTTCAAATCTAATCCAGTTTCAAAAGTGTCAGGGATTTCGATATTAGGTCTTGATAGAAAATACATTGCTGAACAAACACAAACGATAGCCACAAGAAGGCATAAAGCGGAGTTTTTGAGGAATGTGCGTTTGTTCATTTGATAGAGTTATTTTCTTTTCGTTTAATAAACCAACTCGAAAATTTTTTATACCCGAAAAATCGTCTCTTGATTGGCCAGATACCTATTTCTTTTCGCGTCATTATCTCGCCACTTTTCTTTATAAAATACAACTTCTGCTTATGATAATACAACTTGCTTATCACCCGACTGGTATCCTGAAATGAGATAGCTACCGGGACACCGTCAACAAAATACTTACTTGTATCAATAACCCAAACGGCTGTTAGGAACATTGTATCGCTACTAACGCTCCATTTCCCTTTAACCCAATCATATTGGGCATCAAAATGAAATTCCTGGTCAAATGTAGAATCTGGATTAATTTTCAGAGTATAACCATCATACTGATGATACTCACCAAAAATACTTTCCTGACTCTTTGCCCGGAAAGAAAAAGCTATCAACATTATCAAAAATAATACTCTCATTAATTGTAATTATAACTGAGAATAGCATATTCATTACACTTGCGTCGGAAACGGTCAACACAAGATAATAAACACTTGCTACTTACTCCACTTCAAATCTTCTTCCAGTACAACTAACTCGGAGAAAGGAGCGCCATCTTTTGTTTCCCATTCCTTTTTGTGGGCTATGCGGTAACGGATAGCGGCTATGCCGGCTTGTTTGTTTCGTTTGAAGATGGGCATGATCATATTGCGGACTGGGAAGTCAGTGGGGTCGTAGTACATCCATACCTCAATTAGCAGGGCCAGGTCTTTTTTATTCACTGTCATTGGCAGCGCGTTTATAGCGGCCTTCATTTCGTTCCTCTTCTCTGCCGATTCTGTAGTTTCGTCTGCTTCATATTTGATGTAGCTCCTGAATATACTACTTATTGTGCCAATCGTTTTTTCTTCAGTGTTGTTGGTTATAGAAATTGGTCGCTTCAACTGCCCGTTTACAGAACCGGATAACAGGCATAGTAGCGCAAACAATAGTGTAAAATGTTTCATAGTCTTATTTTATCAGCTTACCCAGCAGCCCGTCGCGCCTACCTTCTCCCACCTGCCATTGATCCTCTTAAAAAAATAGATACACACGTTTGCACACAAGCTGCCACAATAGGATCTCAGCCTGATGGCTGCATATTGATAGTAGGCATCAAATACCGGTGCCGAAAATGTATATAGATTGCCGCCGGCCTGTTTCTGCGCCAGCTCATGTTTCTTCCATTCCTTTTTTATTCGCCGTTTGCTCCACCCCTGCTTTACCACCAGTTCACTATTAAAGATATACAGAATGCGCACCGAGTCATTATTGTAAGGTATTGCATTGGCGAGCTTACTGAAATCCCATACCTGTGCGGTATCGCTTTGGGGCAGGTTCCTTAGCATTTGCACAAAAATATCTGCCAGCGCCTTCTCCGGCATATCCACCCTTATGTTGAACAAGTCGGCAGTATCGAGCTGAATGCCACGGGCGCCTTGGGACAGGTAATAAGGGCGGGTCGTATCCGTAACTACTGTGGTACATACCTGGTTCACAAAAGATTCTTTTGTCTCGGTTTGCGCGAAACAGGGTGATGCCGATAGGAGTGCTAATATGGTAAATATTTTTTTCATTTCTCTTTCCATTCTAAAGATACAAAACAAGCCTTTATATACACCAACGCCTTGTTTATCCACATTACAGCCATCCTGCATTTCATCTTAACTATATAATACCTACTTTTGCCAAAATTTTTACCCTATACCTATGCGTAGCTGGTGGTGGAAAATACTTTGTGTCTTAATTGTGGCCTATGTGGTGGTGGCGGGCTTCCTGATGCCCGTGCCGAGGCTGGATATCCTTAATGAGACCATACGAAATCTCTATTTTCATGTGCCTATGTGGTTTGCCATGATCTGCCTGTTCGGTTCGGCATGCTTCTATTCTATTAAATACCTGCGTACAGGCAACCTACAGGATGATGTGTATGCTGTGCAATACACCAATACAGGTATCTTCTTCAGCATACTGGGCATGAGCACCGGCATGGAGTGGGCGCAATACACATGGGGCAGCGCCTGGAGCAACGACCCCAAACAGCTCTGCACCGCATTGAGTATGCTTATCTATTTCGCCTACGCTATACTGCGCGGCGGCCTTAAAGATGATGAGAAGAAAGCCCGCATCAGCGCGGTGTATAATGTATTTGCCTTTGCCATGCTCATTCCGCTTATTTTCATATTGCCACGCATGGTCGATTCGCTGCACCCCGGCGCCGGTGGCAACCCTGCCTTTAAGCAGTACGACCTGGATAAGAATATGCGGCTGGTGTTTTATCCCGCAGTGGTGGGTTGGATCATGCTCAGCTACTGGATCGCCTCGCTGAAGATAAGGGTGGGCATTCTTAAATATAAAAAGGACATCGCTTTTTAGTAAACACACATGCTATGAATAAGAACCTGCTGTCAACAATATTTTTATTACTTATAACAACAACTATAGCCAGCGCGCAGACAGAAATGGCTGATACAATGCGCAGCAATGGTAAAATATACGTTGTGGTTATGGTATTAGCCACTATATTTGCGGGAATTTTTGCGTACCTCGTATATATCGACCGCAAAATTTCGCGTTTGGAACAAGGAAAAGATTAATTAACTCAACTTAAAAAATAAACAAGGTGGAAACAGCAACTGCCAAAGCCCAGGAAGCTCATTATAGCTTTTTTCAGGGCGTAGAGCGCAACTTTGATAAAGCTGCAAAATATACCCGTTTCGAATCAGGTATCCTTGAGCAGATCAAGGCCTGCAATTCCGTTTACAGGATGAAGTACCCTGTACGTATCGGTGACAAAATAGAGGTGATCGAAGCCTATCGTGTGCAGCACTCGCACCACAAGCTTCCCTGCAAGGGCGGTATCCGCTACAGCATGGATGTGAACCAGGACGAGGTGATGGCACTGGCCGCACTGATGACCTACAAGTGCGCCATCGTGAATGTACCCTTTGGCGGCGCCAAGGGCGGCATCAAGATCAACCCTAAGAACTACTCAGTATTTGAACTCGAAAAGATCACCCGCCGCTATGCGAGTGAGCTGGTGAAGAAAAACTTCATCGGCCCAGGCATCGATGTACCTGCACCCGATTACGGTACAGGCGCACGCGAAATGAGCTGGATCGTAGATACCTACGCTTCCCTGAAACCGGGCGAAGTAGACGCACTGGCTTGTATCACCGGCAAACCTGTAACGCAGGGCGGTGTGCGTGGCCGCACAGAGGCTACCGGCCTTGGTGTATATTATGGCATCCGCGAGGTGTGTAACACTGCCGAGGATATGAAGAAGCTGGGCCTGCCTATCGGCATAGAAGGCAAGAAGGTGATCGTACAGGGCCTGGGCAATGTGGGCTTCCACGCTGCTAAGTTCTTCTTCGACAATGGCGCTATCATCGTGGGCCTTGCCGAGTACGAAGGTGGCATCTACAACGAAAAAGGACTGGACATTTATAAAGTGGTAGACCACCGCAAGAGCACAGGCTCATTGCTTAACTACCCCGGCGCTACCAACATCAAGAACAGCGCAGAAACAATGGAGCAGCCTTGCGACATCCTGATACCTGCGGCACTGGAAAACGTGATCAACGGCAGCAATGCAGCACGCATACAGGCCAAGATCATAGGCGAAGGTGCTAACGGCCCCCTCACCCCTGATGCTGATGAGATACTGAACCAGAAAGGCGTAATAGTAGTGCCGGATATGTACCTGAATGCAGGTGGTGTTACGGTATCTTACTTCGAATGGTTGAAGAACCTGAGCCACGTGCGCTTTGGCCGTATGGACAAGCGCTTCAGCGAAAACCAGAACGACTCTATACTGAAATCAGTAGAAGGACTTACCGGCAAAAGGGTAACAGACGTAGAGCGCAAGCAGATACTCCATGGCCCTGATGAAGTGGACCTGGTGTACTCCGGCCTCGAAGATACCATGATCGGCTCTTACCACGAGATCCGCGAAGCGCTCCTTCGCCTCGATGGCAAGGTGGATATGCGTACTGCAGCGTTCACAGTAGCTATTGATAAGGTAGGTGTTTCTTACGAAGAGCTGGGTATATTCCCATAATTGCATATAGCCCCGATCCTCCTTCGCTGAAAAATCTATGGCGGATAAAAAGGGATGTGTTATATAATTTTCAGAGGCTGCTTTCGGGCAGCCTTTGTTGTTTAATGGTGATAACACAGAAAAGTCGTAAATTAATCTAGCAATTCAACTGAAGTATGAAATACGGAGCAGTAAATATTGACCCGGAAACTATGGGCGGCACACCCGTATTCAAAGTAACCAGGGTGCCTATACAAACGCTTTTGATTATATAGAAGGTGGGGACAAGATAGCGGATTTTCTGGACGACTACCCTTCCGTGAATGGCGCGCAGGTGATAGCGGTGCTGGAAATGGCAAAAAAAAACGATGACCACTGAAAAAATGCTCCATGAAAATTTTGCTTGATGTACTTTATTACAACCTATTTTTGAATTCATTACCCATTGGCTGCTTTCGTGCAGCCTTTGTTTTTTAAGCATATATGCTCCATAAAAATTACCGTATCTATAAAGGTTTGTTAGTTTGTTTACTTTTCTATTACATTTTCTTCTTTTTTCGGTAATTTCGCAGCACTTTTTAAAACATTTCAACACTTCTTATAATGGCATTTGATCTCGATCTCATCAGGAAAGTTTATGACTTATTACCGGGTAAGGTAGCTGCCGCGCGCAGTTTGCTGGGCCGCCCGCTTACTCTCGGCGAAAAGACATTGTACTCCCACGCTTACGAAACGCCTACAAAGGGCTATACACGTGGACACGATTATGTAAACTTCTCCCCGGATAGGGTAGCGATGCAGGATGCTACAGCGCAGATGGCTTTGTTGCAGTTCAGCACATGCGGCCGCGATAAAGTAGCTGTGCCCAGCACAGTACATTGCGATCACCTGATACAGGCCAAGACCGGCGCCCAGCAGGATCTGGCTACTGCCCTTGATGTGAACAAAGAGGTGTACGATTTCCTGTCTTCTATCTCTAATAAATACGGTATTGGTTTCTGGCGCGCAGGTGCAGGCATCATTCACCAGGTGGTGCTGGAAAATTACGCGTTCCCCGGTGGTATGATGATCGGTACTGATAGCCACACACCAAACGCAGGTGGCCTTGGTATGATCGCCATAGGTGTAGGCGGCGCTGATGCTGTAGACGTAATGGCGGGCCTGGCGTGGGAGCTGAAGATGCCCAAGCTGATAGGCGTGAAGCTTACCGGCAAAATGAATGGCTGGACATCAGCAAAAGATATTATCCTTAAAGTAGCAGGCATACTCACCGTGAAAGGTGGTACCGGCGCTATTGTTGAATACTTTGGCGAAGGCGCTGAAAGCCTGAGCTGCACAGGCAAGGCCACGATCTGCAACATGGGTGCAGAGATAGGCGCTACCTGTTCTATGTTTGCTTATGACGAGAAGATGGCTGCGTATCTTAACGGTACCAGCCGTGCAGAGATCAGCGAACTGGCCGACCAGGTAAAAGACGACCTGCGCTCTGATAAAGAAGTGTACGAAAACCCTGAGGCTTTCTACGATCAGCTGATCGAGATCAACCTCAGCGAACTGGAGCCTTATGTAAATGGCCCGTTCACACCCGACCTGGCTACACCGATCAGCCAGATGGCTGCTGCCGTAAAAGAACACGGCTGGCCTGATGCGGTGGAAGTAGCCCTCATAGGCTCCTGCACAAACTCTTCTTACGAAGATATCTCCCGCTCGGCATTTATAGCCCGCAACGCTATGGGCAAGGGCCTGAAAGCAAAGAGCGAATTTACCATCACCCCGGGTTCTGAAATGGTGCGTTACACCATAGAGCGCGATGGCATGCTGGCAACATTCGACCAGATGGGTGGTATCGTACTGGCTAATGCTTGCGGCCCTTGTATCGGGCAGTGGGCGCGCCACGTAGATGATCCGAATAAGAAGAACACCATCATCACTTCCTTCAATCGCAACTTTGCCAAGCGCAATGACGGCCTTTCTTCCACACACGCATTTGTGGCCTCTCCGGAGATCGTTACAGCGCTGGCTATTGCAGGCAGCCTGTCGTTCAATCCACTGAAGGATAAACTAAAGAATGATAAGGGCGAAGAAGTAATGCTGGACGAGCCGCAAGGCTACGAAATGCCTCCTAAAGGCTTTGATGTAAAGGATCCGGGTTATGAAGCCCCTGCGGCTGATGGCTCTAAAGTACAGGTGATCGTAAGCCCTACCAGCGACCGCCTGCAATTGCTGGCACCATTCGCAGCATGGGATGGCACCGATATGATGGGCCTTAAGCTGCTCATCAAGGCATTTGGCAAGTGTACCACCGATCACATCTCTATGGCCGGCCCGTGGCTCAAATTCCGTGGCCACCTCGATAACATATCCAACAACATGCTGATAGGCGCTATCAATGCCTTCAACATGGAAACAAATACTGTAAAGAACCAGCTTACCGGCGTATATGGCGCGGTGCCTGATACAGCTCGTGCCTACAAAGCACAGGGCCTGGGCAGTATAGTAGTGGGCGATGAGAACTATGGCGAAGGCAGCAGCCGCGAGCACGCAGCTATGGAGCCACGCCACCTCGGCGTTCGTGCTATACTGGTAAAGAGCTTTGCCCGTATCCACGAGACCAACCTGAAGAAACAAGGTATGCTCGCCATCACCTTTGCTGATAAGGCAGACTACGATAAGATACAGGAAGATGATAACATCGACATCATTGGCCTCACGCACTTTGCTGCTGATGTGCCACTAACCCTGTTGCTGAACCACAAAGACGGTACTCGTGACTCGATAAAAGTGAACCACACCTACAACGAACAGCAGATAGAATGGTTCAAGGCAGGTGGCGCACTCAACGTGATCCGCAGGGATGTAGCCGCAGAGGCACATGCGTAATGAAAGATAAAAACCAATAGCTCAGATGGCCCGTCCCGAAAAGGATGGGCCATCGTTTTTATGAATAAAGAAGCGGTGTTGCTACTCTTTTTTTGCGTAGAATGTATTCTTTGCATTTATTCCATTCATCAGCGCATTCATACCGAGCAGCAGCAGAACCAGGAAGAATGCATATGCCGATAGAGTATAATAGTCATTAGGCAGTACAGGTCTTTCCGGACCTTTTTGCTCAGGCGGGCGAGGATGCAAGCTTGCCGTTTTTGCAATGCTTACAGATTCGGAATCCACGTATGCCATGATACTTTTAATATCTTCATCTTTCAGGTCGGGATGGTCTGGCATTACCACTTGGTTGTATTGACTGAAGAGCCGCACCGCCTGGGTATCGCCATTTTTTATCAAAGTTTGCGAGCTATGAATAAATTTTATTAGCCAGGCCTCTGTATGTCTTTGGGTCACATCCCTGAGTGCGGGGCCAACCACCTGCACATTTACATTGTGGCAGGAAGCACACCGTGTGCTAAAAATAGCTTTGCCATTTTCTGCATTAGTTTGTGCGAAACCATTGATGGCATACAATAATGCCACGGCAAGAATCATTTTTTTCATATTTTACAATAGTTTTTTAATATCCAAGATCAACTGTTTTACGGATTGGTCGTCCAGCCCGTCATAGTATCCGCGCACAAAGCCTTGCCCATCTACCAGTACCAGGTTTTGGGAATGGATAAAATCATCGGCACCACCATCACCATCGGTTGCTACGATACCTAATCCTTTGCGCGCAAACCGGTATAGATCCTGCTTACGTCCGGTCAAAAACTGCCATTGCGTATGATCGGTCGTATAGCGATCAGCATAATTGTTGAGCATTTGTGGAGCGTCTACGGCTGGGTCGCAGGTAAAGGAGAGCATCTTCACTTCATTATTGCCGACATATGCTTTCTGTACGCTTTGCAAATGGCTGTTCATCTTGGGACAAACACTACCGCAGCGGGTAAAGAAAAAATCGCCAACCCATATTTTATGATCAACAAAAGAATAGTCTATGGTTTTCCCATACTGGTTGGTAAAAGAAAAATAAGGAATTGACGCTATCCCCTTCTTTCGGGCGTTTGATAATGTTGTACCGATCTGTGCATTGCCGTAGTATGGTAAAGATGTCGAGCGCTCCTCAACATAACGCAAAACAGCAAATGATGAGATAGAGAGTAGCATGATGGTTGCCACAAAAAACGCCGATATATTTCTTTTCATTTCAGTTCATTTTTAATGGTTACAGGTATTGCACTGTCTGGATTATACGGTGGTGCGCCACGCCCGGTATTTTTTAACGCGTTGGCAATTGCCGGTGTATAAGCCAGCACTATAACTACCGCCATAATAGCGAGCCATGGTTTGAATGTGTGGAAGATGGCAATGTGTTTTTCGTTATGTAAAGGCTCAGCTACAGGAAATTCTATAGCTCTTTCTTTTACCCGCTTGCCTATAATGGTGCCCATGATAGACGTGAAGTAAAAAATAAAGGCGATGGTCATAATAATGCCTCCGAATAGTGCCATTCCTGTAGTTTTTACCCAATCAGACCTGAACAAAGGGCTATCAGGATTGAGGTAAGTCATCCCCAGGTCTGTGCGCCGGGGTTCACCAATCAGGCCACCCCACATCAGGCCAAATGAAAAAATAAGAATGCCAAACATCCAGAGGTACGGTGTGAGTGTATACAATCCTTTGAATTTTATTTCCTTTCCGGTTATCGAAGAAATAATGTGCATACTCATGCCTATGATGGCTAAAAAAACCGGCCCGGCGACAGTCATATGAAAGTGGCCCGGCATCCAGGCTGTATTGTGCACCATCGCATTGAGCGTGTAAGACGAATTGATGATGCCCGTGAGTCCACCGAAAATAAAAAGGATCATACCACATATCAGGTATCCGAAAAGGCCATTATTCTTATCGAGGTATGGCAATTTGGCCATCCAGCCAAAAAGCCCCCTGGCACCTCTTTTCCAGGCGGCATATTCTAAAGAAGCGGCAAGAGTAAATGCGGTGATAAAACTCGGTAAAGCCACACCAAATGTAAGTATGCTCTGAAACAGTTTGGTAGAGGGCGTAAAGGCGGGCTCAGAAAACTGATGGTGCACGCCTACCGGTATGGAAAGTATAAGAAAGAGGAAGAAGGAAAGCCTGCCGGCATTCTCGCTGTACAATTTGCCGCCCGCAAGCTTTGGCAGCATGGTGTAGAACATAACATATGCCGGTAGCAGCCAAAAATAAACCAGGGCATGACCGAAAAACCAGAATAACATTCTTGATAAGGGAATATTGATATCTGTAGTGTAGCCCATAGACCAGGGGAGTAGCAATACGATGATCTCATACCCTACAGCCAGTGTGCATACAAACCATACTGTGAAATTGACCAGTGTACCTAGTATCGCCAGAGGTAGTGGCTTGCCCGGATTTTCCTTACACCATCTTTTGTACAGCACAACCCAGTCGAAAAACGCCACCCAGCTACCAACAACGAGGATCAATGTGCCGAGGTAAAATAATGGGTGTGCTTTAAGTGGTGCATAAAAAGTATAAAGTACACTGGCTTTCCCCGCGAGCATGGCCCATGCTGCCATTATGGTACCGGCAACCATCATCCATAATGACAGCCAGGATGCCTTCTTGCCCGGTTCTTTACCAAGGAAAAAAGACATGCAGGCATGCCCAAAAGCCACCGCAAAAAAGGTAGTGAGCACTACCGCATTGATGACTCCATGAAGGGTAAGTCCCTGATAATAATCGAGATGCAGTTCCTTTTGAGAATGGATCATACCTGACCGGTAGATGACCTGCATCAATCCATGGTAAACGCCGATGAGCAAAAGGAATGTAGGCAGCAGTAGCTCTATGAGCAGGATATTCTTGAGTGATTTGCTTATGGTCATGATCTATTTTGTTTTATCGTAGACAATTATTTCCCCCTCCATACTGTGATGGCCTATGCCGCAGTATTCGTGGCATACTATCTTGTATATACCGGCTTTTTCGAAGTGTACAGTTTTCTTATTGATAGCACCTGGAACAGCCATCAGGTTCACTGCTTTTTCGCTGATGTTGAAACCGTGAACAACATCTGATGATGTGAGGTAGATATCAACATCGCTCCCCGCGGGCACGTAGACATCGGAGGGCTCGAAACTCCACATTTTAGCAACAAAGAATGCCTCGTATGTGTTGCTGTCTATCTGCTGAAGATGGGGCTTGCTGAAGACACCGGAATATGGCACACACGCAGGCATTCCCACGTTTCGGGCATAAGACGCATACAGCAGAGCCAGCAGAAAAATTGCAAGCATGCCCGCTGTTAGTTTCATTACTCTTAGTTCTATCTTATCCATTTTTTACTGTTTTTGAAGCATGACATAATACAAACTAAACCAAAGACCGGCACAGAGTATGAGCAATAGCACAAAAAATGCGATGGCACCTTTGGGTTTGAATTCTTTTTGGAGTTGGTCGTTATGCATTGATTTCTATTTTATTATGATCATTCATACGAATAAAGCAGGCACAGTTATTCAGCCTGTCATGGATCATTTTATTCCATTTCATTCTTTGTCCCGTAAAGTCATTGTTGAAAAGGTCGACAAGCCTATGTATTTCAGAGGCTGTTCCGGTGGGGAGTTCGTTAATTTCGTGGCAAAGATCACTGATGATCTGTGCTATTTTTTGCTCTTTGCCAAGGGTTAGCTGTTGTAACTCCGCGATGTTAGGTGTTCCGGTATCGGTATGTTCCAGCTTTCGGTCAAAGGCTTTAAGTACTGATGGAAAGACCAGCCTGTTCTCATATGAGGTAAGTGACTGGAATTCATTTTTAAGATCATTTACCAGCTCAAACAGCGATTCGCGGGATACATCCGACACAATCTGCTCATCATCATTGGCAGAGCTGATGAGTATGAACTGATGTTGTATGGCCGGATATAATTCCTGTACCAGGCACGCGATAATTGACTTCGTTGAATCTCCGTGTTGACACATTTTCTACTTTTTAGAAGTACAAAATTGCGCCACATTCAGGAAAGGGAAAATGATATAAAAAAGGTAAAAACATGACAGTTGTCATGTTTTATTTAGTCATTGATATTGGCTGTTTTTATCAGCTTTGGCAGATCTGTGATCTTGATTTTTTTTCCGGTTAGTTCTATTATTTTGTCGTGGCTGAATTCCGATAACTGGCGTATGGCGCTTTCGGTAGATGTGCCGGTATAGTCTGCGATCTCCTCCCTGCTTAGCATTACGTTCAATGTCTGTCCATCGGTAGTAAATCCATATGTGGCTTTCAAAAACAGAAGCGCCTCAGCCATTCGTTCGCGAAGGTTCTTTTGAGACAAGGACATGATGTGTTCTTCTGCTGTTTTCAAGTCACCACTTATCTTTTTTACTATCTCAAAAAGTAGTTGAAAATTGTCTTGTATAGACTGGTAAAAATAGTTTTTGTCTATTATACAGATTGAACAATCCTCAAGTGCAATAGCGGAACAATGGTAACGTTCGCCAGAGATCAGGGCCCTGTAGCCAAGGATATCGCCCTCTTTAGCCAGCCTAAGTATCTGGTCTTTCCCATCGAAACCGGTTGCAATTAACTTTATCTTTCCCTTGTTGACACAAAAGAGCCCATAAGGCATCCCGTTCTCGGAAAATATATATTGTCCTTTTTTGTAGGTGGAACACGATTTGTGCGTAGACAGGTCTGCCAGTTTTTCGTTGTCCAACACATTAAGCACGGAATGAACCCTGGCGGAGCAATAAAGACATTGTGTATGATCTCCTGTTACCATTAGGCACAAATATACTACATTATTCCTTCAGCATCAGAAATTTGCCTGCGTTCTCAGCCACTACCTATAGTGTATATACGTTACTATTTACTAATAATGCCCGGCGAGCCGGGCATTATTGTTTATATGTTCTGTTTGATTAGTATAATTTAGGGCAAGACCAGTTGTACTGGGGGTTACGTTCGTGCTTGTTGATGCGGCCGAAGTAGATGAGTGATATTTCGTAAGCGCCGGCACCGCTGGTAGCTGGTGTGAAACTGGATACGTTGACATCGTAGCTTACGCCAACACGCATTTTAGACCACTCGATGCCTACGTACGGGGCAACAGCATCACCATAGCGGTACCAGCCACCGAGGTAGAAAATGGTATTCTTCTGGAACTCTTCATCGTGGCCGGGGTTAAGGACAAAACCTACAGCGCCGCCAACCATGATCTCGGTAGCAGATGCCTGGCTCTGGAAGAGTGCGCTGGCGTATAATACTGTGTTCTCGTTCATGTCGAACGAACCACCGAGGTAGCCTGTCTGGCGGGCGTGTATGTTGGTGGTATTGCTGAGGAACGTTTCCTGGGGTTCTGTAATATGGTAGTAAGAATAGCCCACATAAGCAGTTACGTGATCGGCCACCTTGCCGGAGTACATGATACCACCGTTAAAATCAGCATAGCCGATCTGGCTATTGGCGAAATGCTGGCTGGTGGGGTATAACAATTGGCCGCTACCAGTATTGTACATATCTTCAAAGGTGAGCTTTGAAAAATCGAGTGTTTTCTGTACATACACTGCCTGTACGCCCAAAGATATATGCTGCTGCCTGTCGGCTCCGAAAGCCTTGTGATAAGCCAGCGATGCACCTGCGGTAGTGTTGGTGAGGCCTCCTGTACCGGACTTATCGTACAAAACCATCAAACCTGCACCTAATGCATCACCCTCGGGTAATTTGCCTTTGAGCATAGCCATATCGTATGATGCCGTGCCTGTTACATAGGGATTTGGCGATACTGATGACCACTGGGTACGGTAATTGGCCGCAAAACGGATATCATCTGGCACCAAACCGGTCATGGCAGGGTTGAGCGTGAGTGGCGATGTGAAATATTGAGTAAAGTGTATGTCCTGCGCCTTCACAGCCCCTGCCAACATCAATGACATACCTACTCCGAGTAATAATTTCTTCATCTTATAGTCTTTTATAAAAAACAAATAAAAATTCCGACAGCAAATTAAGCAGAATATTCCTATGATACAAGACATACGGAAATATTATTTTGGTTGGGTTAAAATTTCATTTTGCGGGGCATGTGGGGAACTTGTGGAAAAAACCATACAAATAGCCCCGAAAAAACTGCTCCTACCCTATTGATCTGCATTAACCGCCAGACATACATGATAAATAATCATTGAATGATAAGCGTGTGCAATTTGCACGGTTTATAACCCGATTTTTTATTTTCCTATCTCCGGCAAGCGTACTATTGATAATCAATGCCTTTGGGCTTAAACAGGCTGTGTTTTTTGATACATTCTTGCGCAGTTGTGCAAGATCGTTGCGCACCAAATTATCTGAATCTGAATTTACCGAATTAAAGAATTGGCAGAATTGAAAGCTGTGAACATGCTTTTACGACCCAAAGGTCGTATATAAAGCAATACAAGCCAAGACGTTTTAGTTATGGGGTGTTTGGAATTATTGATAGTATAGAATGGTATTACACATTCGCCAATCGGGAGTTACTTATTTCCTGCCCGGCGGGAGTAATTGTGCGTGTAGGTCTTTCACTTCGTTCAGGAGGAAGTGGGAGTGATTGTGTGGTGTGTGGTGTGCGTGTGGTGTGTAACCACCCGGGTTGCTGCTATCGGGCTTTTTGCAGTGGTTCAGGAGATTTCTCCGTTGCACTGCGAAATGACTATTACTATTGGGCATCGCTTATTACTCACAGCTTTCTACTTTTTACTTTCTACTTTCTACTACTTGTCCTTTATCTCGTAGCTTTTGGGGATGGAGAAGGGGTAATCCTGTGGCTCATCGAAGCGGATGTTGGAGCAATTCATGTCTATGGAGAAGACATCGGCGCCGTTGCTGATGTTGATGACGCGGGCGGTGGATACGCGCCTGCCATCTACCATATCGTAGCTGCCATATTCGGTGATGGCCTGGGGGCCTTTAGGGTCGCGGGTGCGCATCTGGCCGCTGCGCAGGGTGCTGTCGGCCTTGTTGTAGGTGATGCGCTGTATGTAGCTGCTGTCCTCCACCTGTATGGTCCAGGAGCCGACAAAGCTACTCGCATAGGTGATGTTGCCATCGCGCAGCGGCTCGCCTACCAGCAGGTTTTGCAGAGAGTTGAAGTCGACCTTGGTGGGCAATATCTTAGCGGCATGTGTGAGGGGCATACGGGTCACTTCTTTATTCATCACATTGGTCATAAAAAAGCTATCGGGCGTTACGAGTATCTTGGCAAAGGAGAGGCCGCCGAGCGCGGTAACATTGATCCAGATGATGCTGTCTTTGCGCAGGCGTATGTGTGCTGTAAATTCCTGCTTCTCATCCGGCCCTTCAAAGTGTACTTTTGCCTTGCCGGAGAAGGTGGTGTATTGCAGCCTGCTCTTCCATATGGGTGTCAGCTCGGCTATAAGCTTATTGATGGCCTCGGTGGTATCATCGGCAGGCTTACTGAGCGTAACAACAGTATCCATTGCAGGGAACAGGGCATAAGATGATGAAGTGACGGCCTGCGTGGAGTCGTAGCTTTTAGCGCGCTTGCCCGCTACCAGCCTGTGAAAAGAACAAGAAGACAAACCCACGCAACACAGCGCCACCAACAAACCACCAACGTATCTATTCATACAATTTTCCTTCACTTATTTTTTTATCGAGCAGCGGGTCGTCACTACCCTTCTGCTTGGCCAGTTTCCAGTTTTGCACTGCGCTGTCTTTATCATTGAGCTTGTACTGTATGTTGCCCAAGTGGTCGTAGAGTGTGCCGTCGGTATTAGCGCCAGACTGATCTATTGCCTTCTGTACATACTCCTTTGCCTTTGCATAATCTCCTTTTTTATAGAGTATCCAACCATAGGTATCGAGGTAGGTGCCTTCTCCGGTCTTTAAGGCCAGCGATCGCTGCGACATCTTCTCGGCATCATCCAGCCGCAAACCACGCTCGGAGAGGAAGTAGCTGTAGTTATTGAGCACAGAGGCATCATCAGGATTTATAGCCAGTGATTTATCGAAAGCCTTGTCAGAAAGATCATCCTGTTTATTAGAGTGATATAGCTCGCCGAGGAAAGCATAGAAACCTGCCAGTGCAGCCTTATTGTTCTCCGGCTCATAATCTATAGCGCGGTTCACAGCCTTTATGGCGCCTGCATAGTCACCCTTGTTGTTGTGCGCTATGGCGCTGAAGTAATGCGCATCGGCCTGGTTGGGGTACAGGCGTATGAATTTATCGCTGTATTTGAGCATGGAGTCGGCATTCTCTTTGCCGGCATAGGTACCGAGCAGGCGCACCCACACATTAAACTCGGAAGGCTTTATCTGCACCGATCTTTTGTAGGCCCAGGAGGCGCTGTCGTGCTTATTGCTCAGCTCCAGGAAGTCACCATACACTGCCATCACCTGGTCGTCATCAGGATGCTGCGCAGCCAATTGCCTTACAACAGGCAACCCCTGCACCAGCTTCATAGAATCGGTGGGTATCAGTTGCAGGTAATTATTCAGTTGCTCCAGCTGGCCCTGCGCATCCAGGTCTTTGTTCACAATAGCCTTGTTCATGGTAGCTCGGTAAGCAGCTGTGTCGCCCGTCTTCAGGTAGTGGCCGGCTATGCCAGCCTGCACATCGGCATCATCGGGCATCTGCTTCAGGGCTTTCTGGTATACCTCTGTGGCCTTTGCGGTCATTCGGTTGTTGTCGTATATGTCGCCGAGCTCCACATAGTATTTACCATTTGCCGGGTCAAGGGCTATCATGCGGCGCACCACTTCGGCAGCTTTCTCCACATCATTCATACCGAGGTACACCTTTACCTTGCGCTCCATGAGGTCTTCATCCTCATTGTCTATCAGCAGGGCCTTATCTATGTAAGGCAATGCCTCTTTGTACTTTTTCGCCTGGGTATAATATTCGGCAGTGGCTTTATCGTAGCTGGCATCATCGGGATACAATTTGCTCAATTCGGCCATTACAGCAGCGGCCTCGGCAAACTCGCCATGATCGGCAAGTATACTGGCGTAGTCTTCTTTGTACCACTTATTGTCTTTATCCAGCGATATGGCTTTTTTGATGTACTCGGTCGCCTTGTCTACCTGCTTTTCATCGTAGCTCAGGTTGCACAGCTCGTAGTAAGTTGCTGCTACCTCGGGGCGGGCTTCGGCAAATTTCTCAAACAGTATGCGGGCCTGCCGGTAGTCATCGTGCATCTTGGCCTGTAGGGCCTGGAAATATATCTCGTCTGTCTTGGCGTTCATCCCTTCTTTGGAGGTGGCCTCCACACTGTCGGTAGTCGATATCTCCTTCTGGGCATACGCAGCCGGAACAGCGATACCCGTGCAGAGCAACAGCAACAGGAGTAAATAACGGGGTGAACTCATCCGGCGGTGGTTTTCAAAGGGTTTATGATTGGTCATAGTTACTACATATGCGTGGAATAGTCGCCTATGCTCAATTCCTCCGTCTTGCCTATGTAAGTTACGTTTTTACCCAGTATGGAGTTATCTATTTGTACATTTTTAACAACTGTTTCCTCACGGATGATGCTGTTGGTGATGCGCGAATCCTCTATCGTAGCGCCCCGCTCTACCGATACATGCGGGCCTACTACCGAGTTTTTTATTAGCACACCATCGGCTATAAAGCAGGGGGGGATAATAACCGACTGCTCTAAGGTAGCTTTTGAAGAAACAAGCTGCTCTTTATCTTTCTTGATCTCCAGGATACGGCCATTGGTATATACTGCGGAGTCTTTAAAACCGCAATCGAACCACTCCTCTACCCTGTCGGTAAAGAACTTAACACCATTACTGAGCATATGCTCCATAGCATCAGTGATCTGGTACTCACCCTTCTGCATGATCTTATTGTCTATGAGGCGCTGCAACTCTTTCTTCAGTGCATCACCATCGCGGAAGTAGTACACACCAATAATAGCGAGGTCTGAAACAAACTCGGCGGGCTTTTCTACAAATGCCGTGATAGAGTCATTAGGCCCCAGTTGCACCACACCGTACGCACGCGGGTCTTCTACCTTCTGCGTCCATACAATGGCATCCTTGCTTTTGTCTATGCTGAATTCTGCTTTGAAGAGGGTATCGGCAAAGGCAATGAACACATTGCCGGTAAGCGTATCGGCTGCGCAAAGGATGGCATGAGCCGTGCCGAGGGCCTGCTCCTGGTAGCGTATCTTCCCTTTGGCACCGAGAGCTTCAGCCACTTTGATCAAATGATCTTCCACTTCCTTGCCAAAAGACGGCGCTATGATAAAGGCTATCTCTTCGATCTGCTCGTGGCAGGTAGCCACAATATCTTCTACCAGGCGCTGCACTATGGGCTTGCCCGCTATAGGCAGTAATGGCTTTGCAGTAGTGAGGGTATGCGGGCGCATTCTTTTGCCCATACCGGCCATAGGAATAATTATGTTCATGCTCTGTTTCTTTATATTTTATCGTTCCATTCCCGATAAGACGGGACTTTCTACTTTCTACCTGCCTACCGGCAGGCAAGCTTTCTACTTTCTACTTTTGACTCTCTACTACTTAGTCCCCGAATGCCCAAAGCCGCCTGCGCCCCTTGCGGTATCTTCCAAAGCATCTACCTGCTCCCATTCTGCCTGCTCGTATTTGCTGATGATCATCTGCGCTATTCGCTCGCCATCTTCTATTACCTGCTCTTCGGTTGATAAATTTACCATAGGCACCATCAGTTCGCCGCGGTAGTCGCTATCTATAGTGCCGGGGGTATTGATGAGTGTAAGGCCCTTTTTAATAGCCAGCCCACTGCGAGGCCGTATCTGCGCTTCGTAACCGGTGGGTAATGCCATGTATAAGCCGGTAGGTATTAATTTCCGTGCCATGGGAGCCAGTGTTACCGGCTCCGGCAGCCATGCTCTCAGATCCATACCGCTGGAACCCTCGGTTTGGTAGGCAGGCAACTGGTGTGGCGACTTATTTACAATAGATACTTTAATGTGCATACGAGGGCGCAAAGGTAAATTTTTAATTGCTCAATGACTCAATAGCTCAATTGCTCAATGCCCTTATTGTTAGATATTAATAATTATTATTAATATCTTTTGCTTAAAGGGTGGTATCCTTCTTTTTGGTGCCTTGTACGAGGAGGAACATGCCCACCAGCGCCCAAACTACGCAACCGATACCCACATATGCAGGTGATATGGAAGAATTGAGCGAACCCGGCTGATACCAGACCATGTATAGCCCCTTAACGCCGAGCAGGATGAGTATAAGCCCTAAGATGGTTCTCCAGTTGAGCATGTTGGTGGTTTTGTTGTGGTGCAAAATAAGGGTTTAATACAGGAAACTGTATAAATCCTGCGCAAGACTGCCGACACCAACCATTAATTACTGTTTCTTTCCAGCAAAAGACTCTGTTTCGATGATTTGGCCACCTTCTCTTAGCTTCATAATACCGATGTGAATACTATCAGCAGAAAAAGAAACGTATTTAGGCCCGTTAAAATAGTACTGACCTGAGGAATCAGTAATAAAACTAAAATATAAATTGCCGCTTGTATAGGTAGCCATTGTATCTGTGGGCTTGGAATCATTACCATCGTAAGATAAAACTTGAATTGTGTTGCCAGTAATGATAACCGAATCTGCGGTAATATAGCTTACATAGGCAAAAGACTGCCTCATTGAATCTGCTACTCCATAACCATCAGTAATTGAAGTATTGAAAAGACCCGCAAAAGTATCAATGTGAGGCGAAAATCTTTTAGGAGTATCAATCACCGATCCGGTTGGAGCAGACGTATTCGTAGTATTTTTGGCTGTATCTGCTTTTTTGCAAAAAGACAAAGTGAGGACGAAAAAAAATAATATCGGCAGGGCTTTTTTCATGACAATTTGTTTAACTCAATAGTAGGTATAAGTAAAGTATTATTTTTTTTACTTGAAAACGTAAAAACTAATAATTTATTGCGTTAGCGAAGAAAGCATATGACCATCATAAAGTATCTTAGCTCATCACTTTCTTTCAGACCTTATAGAAGCAAATTCAAACACCAATGCATGAACAGAGCAAACCTGTCCGCTTATTTACGAAGTACAAACCTCATCCCTTATGCGCTCGCAGAGGAGATAGCAGGGCAGTTTGAAGAGAAGGTGGCTAAGAAATACAGAACAAACACAATATTAATGGGTATATGAACGTTTCTGCTACAAATATACTGCTATGCAAAATATGAATTACCTTAAAATCATGATCATTGCGGTAATTGTAAGTTCTGTACTCCCAAATACTTGTATCGCGCAGGCACCACCTATATTGTTACAAAAATGCTTCGGCGGAGACAGCACAGACTCTATTAGTTGCATTCGCCAAACGAGTGATGGCGGGTATATTGCGGCAGGCAGAACTACCTCGGTAAACGGAGACCTTGCCAGCAATGGTGGGATCACAGGACTTTGGGTACTTAAGCTCGATGCTATGTGCAATATTGAATGGGAGAAAACCTACAATGACACCTTTTATCAAGCTAATTATATTGAGCCGACAAACGATGGAGGCTATATTCTTACGGGGAGCCAAACGATAAAATTAAACAATGATGGAAGTATCAATTGGTTCAATAACCTCTCAGGTCTTAAAATACATCAAACGGCCGATAATGGGTACATAATGTGTGATGTTGGCGGTGCTGTATCCAGCGTTTCCAAACTCAATGTAGATGGTTCTCTAAGTTGGCAAAAAACGTACACACCAAATTCGACATCTGAACCTCGGTATTATATATATGATGTCTGTCCTTCATTTTATGATGGATACATGATAACCGGACTGTACATATCATGGCTAGGTTACTATTCAACTTTTGTAAGCAAAATAGACGATACAGGCAGAGTAATTCCACCTGATCCAGCACAATTCATTGGAGATGGAGCAGGCAGAGAGATCGCAAAGACCTTAGATTACAATTACGTTGTTGCTGGCGCTGTAGGTAAACGTGGACTAGTAAGCAAATTTGACGATACATGTAGGGCATTCTGGAGTGATGAAACACAAAAATTTGTTGGTTATACCAGTGTGGCAAGTACCTTTGATAGTGGTTATGTCGCATGCGGCGACTTCTCTAATTCATTATTTTCAGACTTAGCAATTACAAAATTCGACAGTAATGGCATTCCATCATGGCAGAAGTGGATCGGGGGATCGTTGACCGATGGCGGATCGTCAGTCATCCAAAATGTTGATGGAAACTACGTTGTGGCAGGCTACACTTATTCCAACGACAGCGATGTAAGCGGTAATCACGGGCAAGAAGATGGATGGGTAGTAATTCTTGGTACTAATGTTGCCGTACCGCAAATAACGAATAGCGGTTCTAACATAAAAGTATATCCGGTTCCGTCATCAGATATGGTGAAGATAACATTGCCTGTGGGATATGAAACTGCCCAACTACAACTGAAGGATGTTGTAGGGAAAACAATTGAGGTGCAACAATATGGAACGAACCTCGCAAGGGAATTGCAGTTGAAAAATATCCCTGTAGGCATTTATCTACTTAAAATAGCTAATAAGGGTGTTATGACCACCAGGAAAATAGTGCGTGATTGAGAAATATGAAAAACGTAGTGCTTCAGGAATTGCTCCTGCAAACTTTTTTGTCTAACCCATGAACAGAGCAAACCTATCCGCCTATCTACGAAGTACCAACCTGATACCACATACGCTGGCCGAGGAGATAGCGGGGCAGTTTGAGGAGAAGGTGATTGCTAAAAATGAATTGCAGTTGAAGGTGGGCAAGGTGAGCGATGAATACCTATACCTGGAGCAGGGCTATATGCGCGCCTTTACTTACGACACAGAGGGCAATGAAGTGACGACCAACTTCTGCGGACCGGGAGAACTGGTGTTTGAGGTGTCTTCTTTTTTCAACCGCACCCGCTCTAAGGAGAACATACAGGCGCTTACCGACTGCGTGGGATGGCACATCAGTTTTGAGCAACTGAATCATTTGTTCCATACCCTGCCGGAATTCAGGGAGTTTGGGCGGTCGGTTCTGGTGAAGGGATTTGCCCGGTTGAAGGACAGAACGCTGTCTATGATCACCGAAACTGCAGAAGAGCGCTATGCGCAATTGCTTACCGCTAATCCGGAGATATTTCAACACGCGCCGCTAAAAATGATCGCCTCTTATCTCGGCATTACCGACACGTCTCTGAGCCGGATACGAAAAGAATTTTCTAAACATGGGTAGCTCTTTGCAGTTCTTGCCATTTGGCAAGTAGCTGCAACAAACGGAGTATTTCCTTTGCAGCATAAATCATACGCAATGGAACAGCTACCTGCTTACATCAACATTACCTTCGAACTGACCACATTGCTTGCCGCCGGGCTACTCTATAAGGCCAGCCGCTATTCCAAACCGCTGCTCATTATCCTTGTGCTGTGGCTGGCGCTGCAAGGTGTTATCGGCGCATCGGGGTTTTATACGGTAACGCATACTGCGCCACCACGATTTGCGCTGCTGGCCATGCCGCCAATAATATTGGTGATAGCCCTGTTCTTTACCAAAAAAGGAAGGGCAGTTACAGATAGCTTTGATATGGGCACACTTACCCTGCTGCATATAGTAAGGATACCCGTGGAGCTGACACTGTACTGGTTACTGCTGCACAAGGCTGTGCCGCAGGCAATGACCTTCGAAGGGCGCAACTTTGATATACTGTGTGGCATTACTGCACCAATTGTGTACTACCTGGGGTATATCAAAAAAGTAATTGGCCGCAAGGCGATACTGGCATGGAATATCATTTGCCTGCTGCTATTGGCCAATGTTGTGACCACCGCGATATTGGCAGCGCCATCGCCCCTCCAGCAGTTCGCA
>Ga0316218_1000518_pt1 | contig 52535 bp, 45 predicted proteins | sample TBH18003metaG_FD_203634 | JGI IMG/M metagenome (GOLD analysis project Ga0316218, IMG submission 203634) | Freshwater microbial communities from Trout Bog Lake, Wisconsin, USA - TBH18003 | ecosystem: Environmental > Aquatic > Freshwater > Lake > Hypolimnion/Profundal zone | place: USA: Wisconsin... | reverse complement strand
AGATCATAACCGTGTCCGCCAAGCTTTGCCAATAATTTAGCGCTGCCTTTTGTAGTAGCATCGAATACATCTCCATGAAAGATCCATGTCATTTTTCCATTGATCTCCATTACTATTTTATCGGTTAGTTGAAAATTACCTATTTGGATATCACTGTAACGGCGCATCATTTCATCATGATTGCCTGTGATATAAATAACGCGGGTGCCTTTACTGAGTAAGCTCATGATCTCTTTGATCACTTGTATATGGCTGACAGGAAAATATCTTTTACTGAATTGCCATCCATCGATGACATCACCATTCAAAATTAAAATTTGAGGAGAGATACTTTTAAGATAGTTGACGATCTCTGTAGCATGACAACCATAAGTACCTAAATGCAAATCACTCATCACCACAACTTCAACAGGGCGTTTTTCCATACATTGTGTTTTCCAAAATTCACAACATAGTATTATCCGGATGTTATGGTGAGATTAAGGAATTGTAAAGTGAATGAACTTGTTCCTAATTTGCTTCTGCCGGATCAATTGGACTAACTGCATTTCTATTTGCTTTCACTAAAAGCTTCAGCATCACAGGATATTTATTAGAAAATTGAAACAATGCATTTATAATGGCGGCGGGGGCAGCATTATTGGTAACAGGACTGGTACTATTTATATCAACACCTAATCGATTGCCATCATTTCCTACAACCTGAAAAGAGTTTGGAACATAACTAATGTAATTAGATCCATTCACAATCCATGGCGATATAAATATATGATCGAACCAGGATTTTGCCCCACCACTTGTTCCGCATGTGTTTGGAATACTTGCTGAAAGTCTTGTTGATGTAGTTAAATAGGATGAAACTGTATATGGTGTTACATCCCAATTACCCGGATATTGAAGAACTCTATCCGGATTATATGGCGGATCGCTTAATCTGGTATAGCCTACTGTGCTGTCAACAATAGATTGATAACCCGCTTCAAAACTTCCTGATGTATTAAAATCACCCATATTAATCAAATTAGGAAAATAAGCAAATTTACCCCTCAGTGTGGTCATTTCCTGTGTTACCTGTTGGTCTCGCTGTGTACTTGGAGAACCAGACTGTGTATGATTCACTACCACATAAATAAAAGTAGTATCGTGAGTAAGGGAAAGGTTGATATCATTATAGTATAATTTGTAAAGATCAATATCTGTAATATTTGCTTCCAGTACTTCCGTTTTCAAATAGCTTAATTTTTGTTTGTTATAAAACAATACCGACATTTTACCCCCTGTTTGATTGGTAGGTGTGGCATAAGCATATTGTGCAGGAAAAGCCGCATTAAGCCCATTGTTCAGTAATTCATCTGCCAGATTCCCGTTTACACCGGGCGTTAAATTAAAAGCATTAATTTTTTCGCAACTCAAAAGATCAGGTGCTGTGTATTGAATAATAGTTTTAAAATAAATATCTAAAGATTGAGTGGTACCCTGACAACCATCTCCATAATTCAAGATATTATAAGCCATTACTTTTAACGTATCCGTTTTAGCAACCGTTCCTGAGATAGGCATAGTATCAACAGGTGTATTGCTTGTTCCGGATTGAGATTTCTTAGAGCAAGTGACCATCAAAAAAATAGAAATCAGAAAAAACAATGGATAAAAAAACTTCATCTTTTTACATTTTTAAAACAAAAACATCGAAAGAAAATTCTTTCGATGTTTTTGTTTTATTGTATTATTAATTAGTGTTGATTACCTCTACCATTTGTTTGATAGCAACCTAAATCTGCACCCGGAGGTGTTACCTCTGTTGCACCATAAACCGGATCTATGGGAACTACGACCAAAGGTTGCAAATTAGGGCCGGTATAACCCTTACCAATACATGGTGAAGTTGGTTGCAAATGAAAATTATAAGAACCAATAGATGAAACACTCCATGGTGAATATGGACTTGGTAATGGATAATTTACAAATTGAGGATTTAATACCTGCACAACAGGCTGGCCATTATATGAACCGGATGCTGGTGTATTATAATTCCAATTGGCAGGCAGATATAATGATGTACTTGGAATATCAGTAGGCTGCGGTTTTGTACAAACCGGTCCGAAAGTAAAGAACTGATTCGCAATACTCAATGAATCCGCATATTGATAATTGTATCCGTATGATAGATGAACGGTATCTGCAACAGGATTATTTACAACACGATAACCAACACGACAATTCACTGCAATATTATTGTAAAATGCTCCGGCTGCACCTTGTTCAAAATCAATTGTACTGCCTCTTGCACCGGGAATTACCTGTAAACCACCGTTTACAAAAGTACTGTTGTACATAATAATATTTGTTTGCGGTGCTCCAACGCCTTGCCCTTTATTAGATGCTTTCTGTCCATTATAAGCCGTACCAATAAAAAAGTTATACGCCATAGTACCAACAGTTCCACCTTTTACATTTACAATATCACCGCCTGTACCACCGCATTTTTCAAATGTATTTCTGAACACATGAATTTTTCCGCTTGATACTCTTATGCAATCATCTGTACCACCATATAACCAACTATCTTCCAATACAAAAATGCCATTGGGATTTTGAAATAATATATCGAAAGAAGTGGTAGCACTTTGTTCAACTGCAGGCCCGGCAACATTTCCATATGCTGCACCGGCAAAATCAATATGCGTCCATTTTAAAATCATCATGGTACAAGAAGTATCACCGATGATTCCTTTCCACCAACCGGTATGCGCTGAATCTTGTGCAAGCGGTATACCAGGCGTATAATTCTTTTTCAAACCGGGAACGGTAAAATAATTGGGTTGTGATTGTGTACCTAAACTAATTAATGCACCACGAACAATGATACCTGAACTATTGGTAACATTTATGGTAACACCGGGTTGAATAATTAAAGTATCACCACGATTGATATAAACATCGCAACCAATGGTATATGTTTTTCCGGTGAGCATGGTTCCTTTAATAGAACCGCACAAAGGTGCCGCATCACTTACTGTTGAACCGGCAGGTAACACATAATGATAAATGTTAGAATCATCTTGTGCTATTTTTTTACATCCCGAATAAACAAAAGCGGTTAGTAAAATAACAATGGGTATTAAATTCTTTTTCATAATTATAGTATACAGTTGATTGATTAAAATTTATATCTGAATCCGCCCAAGAAACTTACTTTGTATAAATCTCTTTGTACAGTTAAATAATCATTGCTGGTTTGATAAGGCAATGTATAGCCGCCACCGAATTGTTGATTCACTACTGATGGAGATGCTTTAATGTATAATCTGTTTGGCGCATCAGTTAAATTATTGATCTTACCATAAAAGGAAAACCGTTTCGTTAATTTTTTCTCAAATGAAAAATCTAATTGGCTGTAAGGCTTTTGCCAGGTGTCTAAATTATAATATTGAGATACTTGCGCAATTCTATCTCCTGTGTAAGAAAATGCCAATTGCATTTCTAAACCAATTTTTGGATTTTTATATAACAATGAAATATTACCTACATTATTTGCCTGGCCTTGCAATGGTCTGGTTTGATTAACACTGTCAGTAACTACACCTCTTCCGGTAACATAGTGATACAATAATTTACTTGTTGTAACTTGAGAGTTAGTATACGTATAGTTTGCTGATACTCCAAACATGCCGAAGTATTTTGTAAATACTGCTTCAAATCCATAATTGGTTGCCTGATTGGCATTGCCCGGCTGAATAAATAATGCACTTGGCCCGCCATTCCTTGTAATAAAATATTCAATCGGATTTTGTAATTGTTTATAAAATGCACCCAACAATAATTGATCTGCATGACCGGGAAATAATTCATAACGTAAGTCTAAATTATCTGCACGAACATGTTTCAAATAAGGATTACCGATCTCAGTAAATTGTTCTCCGGGTACGCTATAAGGAACAACTTCACCAAATCCGGGTCTGCTAACAGATTTAAAATAAGACAAACGAATATTTTGATTTGGCTTCAACAAATATTTAAAATGAATACTTGGTAAAACATCCACATAACTAATGGTTCCGCTTCTTGCATCAAAAGTTAAAGGCATTACAGTAAGATAATCTTGTTGTGTATTTTCAGCTCTAACGCCACCCAATATTTGCAATGATTTCAATAACATGAATTTCGCCTGAATGTAAGCAGATGCTAAATCTTCATGCGCTGTATAAGTATTGGCATTTAATGCTGTTACTGCTCCGGTGCCATTTGCTGCCGGACTGAAAGCAAGTGATACCTGATCGATGGTATGAAAAGGTTGTGCAGTTGTATAAATCGCTTTTAAATCGTAATGATTATAATAATTGGTTCTCGTTTTTGCTCTGTATAAACCGCCTCCCTCGAATTCAAAAATTGTATTAAAAATTGTTGGTGTATACGTTACATTTAAATAACCGGCATAATCCTGATCTTGGTTATGCTGCCAGGTTCTGGTCATATTTGTTCCATAAGTTGATGAATCAACTTGCACCACTTTTCCACTTGTATTCAATATTACATTTGCATTAAAATCATAGGTAGCCATATCGGGCACCTGACTCTTAGCAATTGAATACACACCACTCCAATTCAATTTTAATTGATTGCTGATTTGATGATCTCCCTGCAATGTGGCATTGTAAATATCTTGTATCTGCCATCTGCTTCTGTATTCAACATCAACTGATTTACTGGTGGCAGATGAATTGGTGCCCACCGTTGTATCCGGCGTATATCGAGTTTGCCACTCGTTTTGATGTACATATAAATTAAATAAAGAAATTTTATTTCTGCTATCAAAAACATAATCAATCTTATTTTGTATGCCTAATCTGTTTGTTTGCGTAGAATATTGTCTTTCATAAGAATCAGTGAAAGCCGGCGTATTACCTGCAGGTATGTAACCGGGCTGTGCACTTGGAATTAAATACTCTGAATTAGACCCCCTGAAAAAATTTTGAAACGAAGTAGATAAAATAATACCTAATTTTTTATTTAAAAAACGATCTCCAATGGTTAAACCAAATGTTCCATTCATGGGAGCCGTTTTATTATAAAAATGTAAATTGTTTAAAGGGAAATCAGTTGATGTGGCTGAATAATTGTTCCCATTAATTTCCGCAGGAGATAATTTATTGATGGTTGAATGATAAAAAGAACTGAAAGGCCTTTCAGAAAATAATTCTGAATAACCACCAGCAATATTACCGGTAAATAAAAATCTATCCGGTGCACTTTTCATTACTAAATTCATCGATCCACCAATGGCATCTCCTTCCATATTGGGTGTCAACGCTTTAATCACTTCCAATCTTTCCAACATTTCTGAAGGAAAAACATCCATAGGTACAAAGCGAAATTTATCATCAGGGCTTGGAATTTTAATTCCGTTTACCAAAGTATTATTATAACGTTGATCCATCCCGCGAATAATGGCATAGCGTCCTTCGCCGCTATTATCTCTTTGAATCGTTACACCACTTACACGTTGCAATGCATTTGCAACAGTAACATCAGGAAGTAATTGAATGGTTTTTTCAGATAAGATATTTTGAACGATGTCTGAATTTTTTTCAATATTTCTGGCTGATGCATCAGATCGTTTATCCGACATTCCTGTTACAATAACTTCAGTAAGATCGTTGGTTTCAACAGGCATTTGCAAATCGCCAACAATTGTTGTTCCGGTAGCAGCTACAACAATTCCTTCCGCTTTTATTTTGCGGTAACCTACCGATGTAACTTGTACATCGTATTTTCCGGGTTTAATATTTTTGAATAAATAAGTTCCGTCTAAGTTTACGGCAGTTGAATATTTTGTATCTTTTAAATGCACTATTGCACCTGCTAACGGCTCACCTGTTTTAGCATCAAATACTTTTCCTTTGATGTTTTGTGAATACGATAAAGAGGTAATAGTAGCAAAGAAGATAAAAAATAAAAACCCTTTAAATGGATAAGTAGTCTTCGGTTGCATAGAGGTTGCTTTTATAAAGTTTTGCAAATATTCCTATATGCAGTCGATAATATATCCAAGTTGATTAAAGTTGATGTTAAGTTCACAATCAATTAATAATTTGGTAACCTTATAAATTAAACCTTTATCATCTTTACTATTTAAAATATTAAAATGAAGTTTTTAAAAAAGCCAAAGTATCTTTTCGTCTCATTATTTCTTTTAGTAATAAGCATCCGCTCTTTTAGTAATACAGGCATAATTGGCATTGATTCAGTTCAACCAATTATTCAATTTGTTTTTACATCTGATGTGCATTTCGGTTTAACCAAACCAACATTCAGAAATCAAAAGAATGTGGCTGCTGCGGAGGTGAATTTTGCAATGATTAAGCAAATAAATTTGCTGCCATCTATGAATTTCCCCGATGATAATGGCGTATCAGCCAATCATAATATCAATGGGATCGATGCTGTAATTATTACTGGAGATATTGCCAACAGACAAGAAAATGATATTCAAAGTGCGACTGATTCATGGAAACAATTTGAAGAAGACTATTTATTTCAGTTACACGTATCTAATAAAAATGGCCATAAAACTACTTTGTTACTTACACCCGGAAATCATGATATCAGTAATGCCATTGGTTTCCACCGACCAATGAAACCCTTAACAGACAATGCTTCTATGAGAGGCATGTATAATTTAATGATTCAACCTGTTACTCCAAAAACTGCAACTAATTATAATTATCCTGCCGATAAAATTCATTATTCAAAAGATATTGAAGGAGTTCATTTGATTTTTGTAGATGCGTGGCCGGATTCTGCAGAAAGAGTTTGGATGGAGAAAGATCTCAGCAAAATAAAATCAACTACTCCTGTTTTTATTTTTACGCATTCCATGCCCGATGTGGAAGCGAGATTTTTTAAAAATCCAAATGGCGATCATTCTATCAATGAAAAAGATAAGTTTGAAAATTTAGTAAGTGAAACATTTAAAGATGGCACATCTGTTGAAGATAATGCCATTATTGAACAAAAAGCATTGGCCAACTTCATCAAAATTCATCCAAACATCAAAGCATATTTTCATGGCCATTCTAATTATACGGAGTATTATGATTGGAAAGGACCAGATCAAAATATCAACTTACATTGTTTTCGTGCTGATTCTCCCATGAAAGGAAGATATTCAGCAAAAGATGAAACCAAATTGGCATTTGAAATTATAACCATTGATACTTCAAAAAAGATAATGACTGTAAGAGAGTGTTTATGGAATGCACATCCTGATAATTCTTTGCAACCGATTGAATGGGGAATCTCAAGAACATTAGATTTAATAACCAATCATATACTTAATTGAGGCAACCATTGATACCAACTCTCTTTTATTAGTAAAATTGTAATGATGAAATTGGATCTAAATAACATTATTATTTGAATGCTTTTTTTAGCCGAATCTGCTTTGAAACTCATTCGGGGCCGGTGCCGGATTGTTTTAAGCATTTGTCAAAAATTCAGCAAGATGCAAAACGAATTATAGTGGCTATTGAAATTAAATATGAAAATGATACAGAGGCATTGCAGCGGCAGTCAAAAGATCGTAAACTGAAAACCAACTGCAGGTTTACTTAAAAAATATACCTACTGGGTTTATGTTTTCTTACTGTTTTCTTTTACTCTTGTTTCACTTTTTAGCTTGTGGACTGAGAGAAAAGTGGGAGAAGAGTAAAAGAAATATATGTTTTCGTTAAGCGATTACAAGAGCATTAGCTACTTATTGATGATCGTATATGCTTCGATTTCCGATTTTGACAATACCGAAGCAATGGGTGTTGCTACCGGATGATTGGCTGTGAATTGAAATCCTAATAACGAAGCAATGGTGGAAGCAATTTGTTTTTGATATAGCTGACCAGCTGTTTTTATTTCTCCCAAAGGTTTGGTATCAGGGCCTAAAACAGCCAACCAAATTTGATTCGATTCTTCAATATTGTCGCCATGATCTGTCCAGTTATCTTTATTAAGATCGCCTCTCCCATGATCGCAGGTAATGATCAACGTGGTTTTATTTTTATACTGAGGGGATGATTGAATTAAGTTCCATAAATTTTCAATCATTCTATCTTCTGCATATGCACTTTTTAAATATTGATCGTATTCTCCAGCATGTGCAAAATCGTCTGTTTCATCAAAGGCGATATACAATACTTTAGGTTGATACGCTTTCCAATATTCTCTTGCAGCAAAATAAGTGAGCACATCCAATCTTACATCTATGGGTTTGGCAGACAGTGATTGCATTTCATTGATCAATGAAAGATTATTATTGTTAAACATCAAACTATCATTATCTGCATTAATATAAATACCGCTTCTTTTTTTATTTAATATAAAAGGAAATACATCCCAGGTTGCAAAAGCTGCTACTTTACCCTGATACTCTTTTTGTTTATTGATGAACTCCAATACATTTTCATTTTTATTCAGGATCTTATCATTCGAGCTTACGTTAATATCAGGATAACCGGTTAGCAATTCATTATATCCCGGATAAGAAAATTTATACGGATTGGCATTGTTTACAAAATTATTTTCATTGCGATTGCCATATAGCTGACCTTCTTTGGCCACCACCGTCCATAAAAAGGGAAATAATTTTTTTCTTCTTTCCTTTAAATCATTGCTCCAGAAATTTTTATTGGTAGCATAGGGCTCTTTGGTGTATCGTTTATCTTTCAATAAAATTTTATCGGCACCGCCAAACACTTCCTGCCAGCGCATTCCATCCAAAGTGACTATAATAATATTTTCTGTTTTTGTTTGTGCTGATAAAGAAATAATGAGAAAGAAGAACAAGCAAAAGGAAATGACTTTTTTCATAATTGGATACTTTAAACACAAAGTTCCATTTGCAATATGAAGGCATCATTCCATATAGATTAACAATTGATGAAGGAATTATTAATTAATTGTTTTTACAATTCCTATTATCTAGGATGAACCATTTCAATACTTTGATTGACCTTAATACCCTTAAAAAATATCATTTCAATAAATGCTTTTCGATATTTTTTTTGTACTTGCTGAAAACCCAATGCTTTAAACCTGCGGGAAGAAGATCGCAATATCAACGTATTGGAGTACAATATTCTTCCAAATACAAAAACCCTTTTAGCGATATCTATATCATCACCATAAAAAGTTAACTCAACATTATAGCCGCCTGCTTTATCCAAAACGGCAGCATCAATAAAACTATTGCCGCCAATGATAATACCCCCTCTTCTGAATAACTGCGAAAAAGTATCGATTAATGGATAAAAAATTATTTGACCAAATAAAGTAGTGATCCGCCGGAATAATCCTGAATCAAAATAATCATAAGGCCCTGTTGCAGCAACTACATTTTTATGTTTTAACAGCCGTACACCTTCTGATATCCAATGCGGGGATGGAATACAGTCTGCATCTAATTGCGCTATAATATCTCCGCAAGCTTTTTTCCTGCCACATTCTCTTGCATGGTTAGTACCTTGTTTTGATTCCTGCAGCAGTTGAATTTTATTAGCTGCTTCAGTATTAGCGGATAAAAAGTTTTTTACAACTTCAACTGTTGCATCAGTGGATGCATTGTCAATCACAATTACTTCATAATTAATATAATCCTGCTTCAAAATGGCTTCTAATGTTTTGATGATATATTTTTCTTCATTAAATGCAGGGATCAATACTGATACGGTATAGTTTTTATTTTTATTCATAACTATATTTTAATCATTGATTAAATACTTTTTTGAAATATGCTTCACTGCAATAAACAGCAACAACACAAACGGAATGATGAGCAGATAATTTGTTATCCAATTAAAATGTTTCGATAATACAACCCAGTACGGACAAGCAATCCAGCCAATCATCACAAAGCCGCCACTCCATAATACAGCAGAGCAAAATATGGTTATAATGTATCTCCTTGTATCTATCCTACACATGCCCGCTGCTATTGAAGTATAGCCACGTACATAAGGAATTAATCTTCCGATGAAAATATGCTGATGATTACCATTGATAATTTTTGCTTTAACTGAATGAATGGCTTTATGAGGAACAGGAATCCATTTTGGTTTATGGCGTATAATAAATGCGGCAAAAAAATAAAATAAAATATATAAAGTGAATGTTCCAAAGCAATCTGCTGCAACAGCAATAAACACAACAAAAAAAATATTCAATATGCCGTTACCCGCTAAATAACCAACATAAATTAACAATAATTCATTTGGAAAAGAAGGCAACCCGATCTCTTGCAAAAAAATAAGCAGAAAGACAGACAAGTATCCGTAGGTAACGATATAATGAATTAATTGCTGCGGCATGAACAAAACGAATAAATGATTTTATTCGCCATCCGAAGTTGACTCATTTCAGAAAATGATGCCATGAATTTTTTGTTACCATTGTGCGATCAAAAAATAATATGGAAATAATATTAGCTTAACAATACTTCAATGATTTTATCGGTATCATCCACTTCCCCTATTCTCGGAAAAATATATTTCAGGCTATGTTCATGTGCATCTGCAAACATATCAGTCATCGCATCTTTTGCAAAAGTGATATTATAACCACGTTCACTGGCATGTCTTGCCGTTCCCTCAACTCCGATACTGGTGGCCACTCCGGCCAAAACAATACCTGTCACCTTTCTTTTTTGCAATTCCTCATGCAAAGCAGTTTCAAAAAATGCACCCCAAGTGTGTTTGGTGATAAATATATCTTGGGGTTCTGTTTTTATTTCAGGAACAATGTCAAACCAATCATCGGTAAAATTTAAGCGCTGCAACGGATTGGCATCTTTGCGTAATTGAGTCCATGGTCTGCCGACAGAATTTACATTCACCGGCACAATAGGTAATCCTGCTTTGCGAAAAGCAGCTACTAATTTTGCAGCATTCTCAATAATTCCATTGATAGGATTTGCCAAAGGCAATTGTGTAATGCCTTTTTGCAGATCAATTAAAACAAGCGCTGTGTTTTTATCTAATACAGTTACCATAAAATCTATTTTTATGAATGAAGATTATTTGCTTTTATTTTTTTGAATGAATTGTACATGTAATATACCAATGATTAATGCAAGAATGCCTTCGGCCATTACTGTATTTTCTACACCAATTTGATGTGATATAAATCCGATTAATAAACCACCCAATGGTTGCATGCCGAAAAATGCCATTGCATACACACTGATTACTCTGCCACGCATAGCCGGATCAACTGTTGTTTGAATCAATGTATTGCTGATGGTGATTTGTGACATCATTCCGAAAGCGCCGATCATAGCAAACACCAATGCCAATGGATAATAAGTGGTATGAGCAAACAAGACTAATCCCATTCCAAAAACAAACGTATTGATGGCAAGTATCTTTCTTAAATTTCTTCCCGGCCTTAATGATGCTAAAAAGATAGCACCTGTAAATGCACCCAATCCAATTACACTATCAATGATACCAAAAGTAGAAGCAGTACCATGAAAAATATCTTTTGCATATACCGGAATCAATGTACTGAATGGTAATACCAATAAGCTGATTAATGCCAACATGCCTAATATAAATGCGATATCCGGTGTTTGCTTGATATAAGCAAATCCTTCTTGCAATTGTGTGAATACATTTTTAGCATTTTCTTTTTTAATATACTTCGGCAATCGCATCATTAACAAAGAAATAATCACGGCTACAAAACTCAAAGCGTTCAATCCAAAACAAACATCATCCCCTAACTTTTCAATCACAATTCCTGCAATACCCGGGCCAATCAATCTCGATAAATTCACCATGGATGAATTTAATGCCAATGCATTGGGCAGATCTTTTTTATCATCTACCATTTCATATACCAATGATTGACGTGCAGGAACATCGAATGCATTGACCAATCCCAATAAAACACTCAATGCCAATATTTCCCAAACAGCATACTGTTTAAAAAAGATCAAGAGGGTTAATAATACTGCTTGTATCATAGAAACAAACTGTGTAAGCAATAATAATTTATATCGATCGTAACGATCAGCCACAACCCCGCCAATGAAAGAAAATAAAAAAGAAGGAAACATGGTGGCAAACAAAGTAACACCCAACATGATCTTTGAATGCGTTAAAGAATAAATGACCCAACTTACTGCCGTCTTCTGCATCCAGGTTCCAATCAATGAAATAGACTGCCCGGTAAAAAATAATCTGTAATTACGACTTTTAAATGCACTGAATGTGTTGATCTTCATAATTAAAATATCAGCAGCAATCGTTTTGAATTATTGCCAATACAGCAAAAGCAAGGTTGATGAATAATTAAAAATATTTACGCAGCGAAAAAATAAGTGCAACGAAAGTAAGTATTTATTAAAGCCCTAATTTCTTTTTTTCCTTCTTGCTCATTTCTTCTGCAATGATATTGATGGGATGCTCAACTGTGTACCCATCCATATTAGTGATCACTGCATTGGTATTGGGATCTAAATGAAATTTTGCGGGAAGCGTAATATAATAATCCGGCTTTGCCTGCAGATCATTCTTGATATAATAATCAGCCAATCTTCTTTCATCTAAATAAGAAATGCCAATAATCACATGGTATTTATCGCTCTCTTTATTTAATACTGCAATAGGCTGACCAGCATTCACTCTGTCTCCCAATTCTACCAATACCTGAATGGGTGATAAAAATTCATAAGTTGCCATTGTTCCATCTTTTTGTTCAATCTTTATTTTATTGCGATTGATATTATATACTTCATTATGCTTGTCACCTTCTTTTGCCCGATCTAATAATTCAAACACCGTTCCGGCTCTAACTGCACAAATAGTATCACCTAAGTGTAAAGTAAATCCGGTAGCATAACTTTTATTTTCTTCTTTAATGCCTAAACGCTGACTGATAGATCCTGTTTTATTTACCCGAATTACATTACCGGGTGTTGATGGTAACAAATAAACAAAATTGGTATCGGGTATTCTGCGCAATGCCATTCCTAAAAAAGAAGTATAATTATAATTAAATGAATAGAAGCCGGCATTCTTTTCGGGAGTTATCCTGCCAACATTCGATCTTCCATGCGGCGAAACATTAATAAAGCCTTTATCTTGAATGGTAGAAGTATATCCTTGCAATGTTGTAAAATTTACTCTTAATGTATAACTGGCAAAAGAATTATTTTCAACTTCTAAATTATATCCTACTCCTGTACCGAGGTTAGTGGACGTCATTCTTAATGGAGGTAATTGTGCATGACATACTGAATAAGAAAAAATAGCACTAAGCAGAAGAATAGTTCTATGCATATAAAATTTATGAGTTGTAAGTTAAATGATTCTTTGAAGGATGCAAAACATAGCAGCACAGAAGTTTTAAAACATTGATTTCTTTTCTTACTTTCAAAGCTTATAACAACTCTATGAGAATAATCATTCTTCTTTCCCTATTGATTTCAAAATTCTGCAGTGCACAACAAGCCGACATCTTAATTAAGAATGGAAAAATTTTAGATGGTACCGGCAACAGTTGGTTTTATGGTGATGTGGCGGTGAAAGATGGAAAAATAATTGCCATTGGTCATTTGCAAAATTATACAGCAGCAAAATCAATTGATGCCACTAACTTAATTGTGGCACCGGGTTTTATTGATGTACATACCCATTGCGAAGGAGATGAATATAAAAATCCTTTGGCACAAAATTTTTTATTAGATGGTGTTACCAGTGTTGTTACCGGCAACTGTGGTTCATCTTATACGCATCTGGCAAAATACTTTAAGGCATTGGATAGTATAAAAATGAGTATCAATATTGCATCATTGATTGGTCATAATGATGTGCGTAAAGCAGTGATGGGTTCTGCCAACCGGGATCCCAATGAAGCAGAAATGAAAAAAATGGAAGCAATTGTTGAGCAAGCCATGAAAGATGGGGCTGTAGGTTTCAGTACCGGATTAATTTATATACCCGGCACTTATTCTAAAACAGAAGAAGTAGTTAGATTAGCAAAAGCAGCATCACAATATCATGGCATTTATGCAAGCCATATGCGTGATGAAGGCGATAGTGTAACTGAAGCAATTGAAGAAGCCATCAATATCGGCAGACAAGCAAATATGCCTATTGAAATCTCTCATTTTAAATTAAGCGGCCAACAAAATTGGGGACGCAGTAAAGAAACAGTTCCCATGATTATTAAAGCAAGAGCAGAAGGATTGGATGTTACTATTGATCAATATCCTTATACAGCCAGTAGTACCAATTTGGGAACATTACTGCCTGACTGGGTTTTAGCGGATGGGCAAGATTCTATCAACAAAAGATTGAATGATGAGCAGATTAAAAAAGCAGTAGTAAATTATATGTTGGCAAAGTTGAAGAAAAGGAAATTAAAACATTTCAGTTATCCTGTGGTGGCGTATTATAAAGCTGATACCACCTTAAATGGAAAAAGCATTGAAGAAGTAAATCTCATCAAACAAAAAAAACATACTGCCGTTGAAGAAGCGAACACCGTTATTGAAATGATGAAGCAAGGTGGTGCCGGCATGGTGTTTCATGGCATGAGTGAAGAAGATGTTAAACGCATTATGCAATATCCCTACAATATGTTTGCAAGTGATGCCAGCATCAGAATATTCAATTCAGGTTCACCGCATCCGAGAGGTTATGGAACCAATGCAAGGGTTTTAAGTAAATATGTACGTGATGAAAAAGTAATTTCATTGGAAGAAGCGATCAGAAGAATGACAAGTTTACCTGCCCAAAAATTTCAATTAAAAGATCGTGGCTTATTACGTGAAGGATACGCTGCGGATATTGTTGTGTTTGATGAAAAAACAGTGCAGGATAATTCCACTTACGAAAAACCACATCAGTATTCAACCGGTTTTAAATATGTGTTGGTGAATGGTGCTGTAACTGTAGAGAATGATCATCACATCGGAACAAGAAATGGCAAAGTATTATTCGGTCCGGGAAAAAATATGCCCATTAGTTTCTAAGATATTTCTTATAATTTTTTAAATCAATCATCATGAAAAAAATAATGCTTGCATTCAGCTTGCTACTTTTTGCTTTCAGTATAAAAGCACAAACAATCCCATCGTTTATAAAAGATAGTTTAGATAATTATGTAAACACTGCATTAACACAATGGCGTATTCCCGGTGTGGCCGTATGCATTGTAAAAGATGGCAAAGTAGTGTTGATGAAAGGATATGGTGTAAAAGAAGTAGGTGGTACTGATAAAATAGATGAGAATACTTTGTTTATGATAGGATCTAATACCAAAGCCTTTACTGCAACGGTTTTGGCCACATTGGAAGCAGAGAAAGTTTTATCGCTGGAAGATAAAGCCAACAAATGGTTACCTGAATTTAAAATGAAAGATCCTTGGGTTTCTAAGGAAGTGACCGTTCGTGATTTATTATGTCATCGTTTGGGCATGTATACTTTTCAGGGAGATTTTATGTTCTTCGATACTGATCTTTCTACACAGGAAGTACTCAATAAATTTTCTCGCTTAACGCCTTTTTATAGTTTTCGTTCTACCTGGGGATATACGAATACAGCATTCTTAGCAGGAGGATTGATCGCAGGCAATGCAGCAAAAAGTACCTGGCAGGATTTAGTTCGCACAAAAATATTTCAACCATTGGGCATGAGCAGAAGTTTGGCTTTATCCAGTGAAATATTAACTGCTGCCAATAAAGCTTCTGCACATTCTATCATGAATAATGAATTGATCAAAATTCCATACGGGCAATTAGATAATATTGCCCCTGCTGGTTCTATCAGTTCATCTGTAACTGATTTAAGTAAATGGGTGATGATGCAATTAGATAACGGCAAGTATGAAGGCAAAACCATTATACCTGCATCTGCCATTCAACAAACAAGAATGCCTAATTCTATTATGGGTGATGGCAGAGTTGCATTTAATACCGGACATTTTATGTTGTATGGATTGGGATGGATGCTGCAAGAATATGGTGGTAAAAAAATTGTATCACATACGGGTGGGGTAAACGGATTTGTGACGAGCGTAACATTAATACCTGAAGAAAAATTAGGCATCATCGTTTTAACGAATACTGATGCGAATAATTTTTACGAAGCATTGAAATGGGAAATAATGGATGCGTATTTTAATTTTCCTTATCGCAATTACAGTAAATTATATCATGATGCCTTTGAAAGAAATAAAAAAGCAGAGGAAGTTAACATTCAAAAGAAAAGAGATTCTGTTGCATTGCATTTACCCATTGCATTACCATTACAAAAGTTTACAGGTGAATATGAGAATGACCCTTATGGTACATTACATATTGAACAGGAAGGCGACCACTTAAGAATAAAATTTCAACATCATATCATGACTGGCAAGCTGGAAGCCATATCTGGCAATCGTTTCCTTTGTTCATATAGTAATCCTATATGGGGAATAGAACCTACTGTATTCACTATTGAAAACAATCAGGTAAAATCTGTTACCATAAAAGTGGCAGGCTTTGTTGATTACATGCCTTATGAATTTAAAAAGAAATAACATGAAAAAAATAGTTATCGTATTCAGTCTTTGGCTTTCTGTATTCAGTATTGATGCACAAAATTATCAGCGCATACATAACAAAGCCATTGTAGTAGATACACATAATGATATATTGACAAAATCGGTAGAAAATCATTTAGCGATTGATGAAAATTTGAAAGGAAAATTACAGAGCGACCTTGCACGTTTTAAACAAGGTGGTGTAGATGTTCAATTGTTTTCTGTCTGGTGTGATGGCAATAAAAAAAATCCATTCGCTTATGCCAATCAAGAAATGGACACATTGGATGCGGTGATTAGACGTAACCCTTCAGCCATTACCAAAGTAAAGAATTATAAAGAATTATTACATGCCGTAAAGAAACATCAGCTTGCAGCGATGTTTGGTGTAGAAGGCGGGCATATGATTGAAGATGATCTAACGAAATTAGAAACTTTATACAAACGAGGCACACGTTATATGACGCTTACCTGGAATAATTCTACCAGCTGGGCTACCAGTGCATTTGAAGAGACTTATAAAAAAGATCTCACACACAAGGGATTAAATGATTTTGGTAAACAAGTAATTCATAAGATGAATGAATTGGGAATGATCGTTGATATCAGTCATGTTGGCGAACAAACTTTTTGGGATGTAATTAATACCACTACAAAACCCGTCATCGCTTCACATAGCAGTGTATATGCTTTATGTAATGTGCCGAGAAATTTAAAAGACGATCAGATAAAAGCAGTAGCAAAAAACGGTGGCGTAATACAAATAAACTTTTATTCAGGATTTTTAGACAGCACATTTGAAAAAAGAAGTGCAGTATTTGAATTAAAACATAAAGCAGAAAAAGATTCATTATTAAAAATAAATCCTGAAGCGTATTTTTTTCAGGAATTTTTATTTTCAAAATATCCTGATGAAGTTAAAGCTTTACGTCCGCCTTTATCATTACTGATTCAGCATATTGATTATATCGTAAAATTAGTGGGTGTTGATTATGTAGGACTCGGTTCTGATTTTGATGGGATCAGTTCATCACCACAACAATTAGATGATGTAACTTCTTATCCCATCATTACCAAAGCCTTGCTGCATAAAGGTTATAGCAAGAAAGATGTAATAAAAATTCTCGGCGGTAATTTTTTACGCGTATTAAAAGCGAACGAGAAAAATAATTAAATAATTGAATGGTGTGATAATTGCCCTGCCGCTCATTACTTAAAAATAATTTTAAAAGATTGCATATAATGCAATCTTTTTTTATATCTTGTTACAAACGGCATTTCATTCTAAACTTTCGTTAACCCCACCACAACGAATCATGGAAACCACTGCTTCAAATTACGTTGCACCTATTGCACAAAAAGATCGTATAAAATTTTTGGATTGCATACGAGGTTTGGCATTGCTTGGTATTTTAATTATGAATATTACCGGGCAAGGACAGATATTTAATTTGTACGAAAATATGGATGTACGGCATCCATTAACAGGGCTTAATTTTTACGCGTGGGGAATGGAAACTTTTATTTTTGAAGGAACCATGCGTGGTTTATTTTCTATTTTATTTGGTGCAGGTACCTTGCTGCTCATTAATCGCTTACAAAAAAACAATCAGGGTTTATTACCTGCCGATATTTATTATCGCAGGTTATTATGGTTATTGGTATTTGGATTGATCAACGCATTTCTTTTATTATGGCCAGGAGATATTTTATATCCTTATGCATTAACCGGATTATTGTTATTCCCTTTTAGAAATTTATCACCTAAAAAATTATTGATTGCCGCATTTCTTGTATTAGCCATCGCCACTTATAAGGATACCATTGACTTATACGAAAGAAAAGAAATCATCACAAAAGGCAGAACAGCAGAGGATTTACAGGCTAAGAAGCAAACATTGACGGAAGAACAAAAAGATTTTTTAGGAAAATGGGAAAATTTAAAAAAACGTGGTACAAAAGACAGTTTACCCGCCAGGTATGCAGAAGAAGAAAAGAAAATTGTTCATAAAAATTATGCGCAAATATTTAAATACTACAGAGACATTAACATGAATATTCAAAGTATTGGTTTTTATAACGGACTTTGGGATATGCTTTTATTCTTTTTTATTGGTATGGCATTATTTAAAAATGGATTTTTAACAGGAACACATTCAACAAAAACCTATGTCTTAACCGCTATTCTTGGAACAGCTACCGGATTGTATTTGAATTATATTGACCTATCAGCGAAATACAAATTTCAATTTGATATTATCAAATTCACAGAGCAATCCAAATTTGGTTTGTATGAAATAAGAAGAGTGTTTCAAACATTGGGTTATTTAAGCATCTTAATTTTATTTTACAAATTATCTGTTGGAAAAAAAGTATTGGGCATATTTGCACCGGTTGGTCAAATGGCTTTTACCAATTACTTATCACAATCCATTATTACTTCCATCTTCTTTTACGGCTTTCATTATTATGCCACATTAGAACGCTATCAATTGTATTATGTAGTATTAGCTATTTGGATATTTCAAATTATTTTTAGTACTGCCTGGCTACATTATTTCCGCTTAGGACCATTGGAATGGATATGGCGCAGTTTAACTTACTGGAAAAAACAAACATTGAAAAAAGAGGCTACCGTTGCTTAAAATAAATTCGGGGAAGACATGATCGAGGAAGAAAACAACAATCACCTGCAATCGGATAATGAGGCAAAACCCAATCCGGTTGAAGGTTTTGATTTAACGGAAAATAAAGAAGCGTTAGAAGATGCAACCGATTCTGCTTCATTCTATCCAAAATCAGAAATCAATACATCAGAAATAAAAACTATGGAAGTACATCATCATCCACAAGTAGAAAAAAAATCTTTCAAAGAATATTTGCTGGAAGGGTTAATGATATTTTTAGCAGTAAGCATGGGCTTTATTGCGGAGAATATCAGAGAGCATTTAGTGAATAAAGAAAAAGAAAAAAGATATATGGAGAGTATGTTGGTTGATTTGAAAAAAGATACAGCAGAAGTCCGCCAGATGATATATCTGCAAAATACTTTAATCACAAAAATGGATAGTGCACTGAGTATTCCGGTAGAAAAACTGAATAATATTGATGTACAGGATACATTTTATCATCATTTTATTTATTTCTATGGCTGGGAATGGACATTTACCCGTTATGATAATACCATATCACAATTAAAAAATGCCGGAGGATTCAGTATTCTACAAAATAAAAAAGTGGTTGATTCCATCAGTAATTTAAACATCACTTATGAAGGCAACTTGAATTTTATTGCAGAACATTTTTATGTGCCGCGTTGGCAAAGACTGGATGAATTTGCTATGCAATTATTTATTTTACCTGAAGTTTCTACGGATTATAAAGATGCTACTTACAATTCTTATTTGCCGCACAAAGAAATATTGTTGCGACATGATAAAGCTTTACTGGAGCAATTGTATTCTTTTATTAGATTTGAAAAAGGCGATATTGATATCATTAAATTCTGGGAAGAACAATACCTCAATGAAGCGATCAGGCTGATTGAACTTATCAAAAAAGAATATCATTTAGAAAATGAGTGAAGAAGAAGAAAATATAAATAACGGATTGAAGATGACGGATGACAGTGAAGAAAAGTCCAAAGTCGATAGTCAACAGTCCTTGGCTGAACCTGAAGCATTAAATTCCAAATCAGAAATAAAAACCATGGAAGTACATCATCATCCACAAGTTGAAAAAAAATCTTTTAAAGAATATTTGCTGGAAGGATTAATGATATTCTTAGCGGTAACCATGGGGTTTTTTGCAGAGAATCTCAGGGAAAATTTTGTTGAACATAGAAATGCAAAAGAATTTGCAGTTCTGTTAATACAAGATTTATCTTCTGATGCTGCTGAAATTGACAATGCCATATCAATGCAAAATTTAATTATTAATGCAGGAGACAGTTTGGGAGTCTTATTAAAAAATAATTCGAAAATAATATCCACCGGGAAAATTTATTTTTACGAATATCTCTCCATGCGACGTTGGAATTTGGTAACACATGATGCTACACTTCAGCAATTAAAAAATTCAGGTGCATTACGCTATTTAGGCAATACAATGCTTACGAGAAAAATTCTGGATTATGAACAAGCAATAAAAGTTATTTCCTTAATGCAAAACCGATTTGAGCCTGATAAAATAGAAAATTTAAATTTAGTGCATAAGGTATTTGATCAATCATACTTTAATTCATTAGACTCTTTGCTTGGTGCTATTCCAATTAATTTACCTGATAAAAATAAAGGAGTTATTATGTATATACAAAAAGATTATCCTTTTCTTACAAATGAAAAAACTGTTTGGGAGCAATTACGTAATATGGCTTATAATTCTTCCAGTAATTACAGATTTGAAATTTATTTTTTAAATGCGGCTAAGCAGCAAGCTTTTAAAACAATAGATGCCTTAACAAAAGAATATCATTTAGAACATGAATGAAGAAGAAAACATAGATGACAGATTAAAAATGACTGATGATGATGGAAAGCAGTCGGAAGTCGATAGTCAACAGTCCGTAGCAGAACCTGAAGCATTAAATTCCAAATCAGAAATAAAAACCATGGAAGTACATCATCACCCACATGTAGAAAAAAAATCTTTTAAAGAATATTTGCTGGAAGGATTAATGATATTCTTAGCGGTAACCATGGGATTTTTTGCGGAGAATATACGGGAGAAGTTAGTTGAGACAAGAAAGTCCCACGAATATATAAAATCAATTAATGAGGATTTAAGTAAAGATGAAATAAAAATTCCTTTTTTGCTTGATTTCATAAAATCTAATGCAATCAAAAATGCCGATTCAATATCCTTGTTTTTATCAACAGCAACATTAGTCACGCCCGCCAATAGCATATATAGAATGTTCAGGGAAATTTCCCGGCAACAGGGTATTGAAGCTTTTACAACCAACAGAACCATTACACAATTAAAAAATGCAGGGCAGATATATTTGATAGCCGATAAACAGGTTGTAGACAAAATCCTGGAGTATTATCAATTAATTGATTTCATTAAAGAGTTGCAAACTTACTTATGGCAAATAAAATTCGATTTAGCCAAGAATTCAATACCGCTTTTGCAAGGGGATGCTTATGCAGAAGCAATAGATAGTGAAGATAATACCATTAATCCCGGCGGTACAGTATTTCTCCGTTCAGTAGATAAGGAAATGATTAATACTTGTCTTATTGCGCTAAGTAATGTAAAAGGACTGAGTATCTCTATATACGGATTGGTGCAGGAATTGCATACAAAATCAATAAGTCTTAAAAAATTATTGAACGAAAAATATAAGGTAGAAAATATGTAATTTCAATCATGAATAATATATTGCTATTAATATTTCTTCCGCTTCAACTCTTTTCACAATTCAGTGCAAAAGACATTTCCCGCTACGAACAGGAAGCAAAACAGGTAACCATTATCCGCGATAATTGGGGCATTCCTCATATTTACGGCAAAACCGATGCAGATGCAGTTTTTGGTTTATTGTATGCACAATGCGAAGATGATTTTAAAAGAGTGGAAATGAATTATGTTGAGAAATTGGGAAGATTGGCAGAAGTAAATGGTGAAAAAGACTTGTATAATGATTTATTGATTAGAATGATCATTGATAGTACTGAGGCGATTAATGATTATAAAAACGCTCCGCTTTGGTTACATAAATTATTAGATGCTTTTGCAGATGGTGTAAATTATTATTTATATACACATCCTTCCACGAAACCCGCTCTGCTCAATCGTTTCGAGCCGTGGTATGCATTATTATGGACCGATGGAAGTATCGGTGCGATCAGCACTGCAGGATTAAATGAAAGAGATTTGAAAAATTTATATGGAAGTGATTGGATAGTGAAAAAAAAATCAAACCGGCATTCCGAAGGTGTTTCGGAATCTTATCAGATGCTGAAACAAGTTCAGCATAACGAAGAACAACAACAAGAAATATTAACCGGCTCTAATGGTTTTGCATTTGCGCCCTCTATTACAGAAAATCATGATGCTATTTTATATATCAACCCGCATGTAACTTTTTACTTCCGCCCGGAAGTACATATTGTTAGTGAAGAAGGATTAAATTCCTATGGTGCAGTAACCTGGGGACAGTTTTTTATATACCAGGGGTTCAATGAACATTGCGGTTGGATGCATACATCGAGTGCTGTTGATGTTTCAGATGCGTATATTGAAAAAATATCGCAACAAAATAATCAATGGGTATATGAATATGAACATCAACAAAAAAATGTGATTGTAAAAAATATTTCTATTTCATTCAAGAAAAATAATTCCATCGAAACAAAAACATTTAAAACATTGTACACGCATCATGGTCCGGTGATGGCAAAGAAAAATGGTGAGTGGTTGAGTGTAAAATCTTTTAATCGTTCGATCATCAGTTTAGAACAAAGTTGGGAAAGAACAAAAGCTACTTCATTCAATGAATTTAAAAAAGTGATGGACTTAAGAGCCAACACTTCCAACAATACAGTGTATGCGGATGCAGAAGGGAATATCGCTTACTGGCATGGCAATTTTGTTCCGGTACGTGATAAAAATTACAATTGGAATAAACCGGTTGATGGCACTACTGCTGTTACTGAATGGAAAGGATTACATACGGTTGATGAAATAATTCATGTATACAATCCGATAAACGGTTGGTTACAAAATTGCAACTCCACTCCTTTCACAGTTGCGGGTATCAATAGTCCGAAGAAAGAAAATTATCCAACTTATATGGCACCTGACGGAGAAAATTTCCGTGGTATAAATGCAGTGCGAGTGTTAGCAAAAGAAAAAAATTATTCGATTGATAAAGTGATTACTGCAGGCTATGATACATATTTGGCATTTTTTGAAAAATTAATTCCTGCATTAAACAGGGCCTACAATGGTTTACCGGAAAGCGATTCATTAAAATCAATTTTAAAAGAACCTATACAAGTTTTAACAAATTGGGATTTACGTTCCGGAATAAATTCTGTTGCTACATCTATTGCTGTTGCATGGGGGCAACAATTAATGCGACCGATTAATTTAACCACTGTTGAAACAGATGATCAGGTAATTAGAACAGAAAAATTTGCGGCTGATGCTAATAATGCAAAAATATTATTAATGCAATTGAATGCAGCGATCAATTCATTGCACAATCGCTATGGCAAATGGAATATAGCATGGGGAGAAATTAATCGCTTTCAAAGAATTAATAATGATATAGATTCAAAATTTGATGATGCAGCACCAAGTATTCCCGTTGGATTTACTTCATCGCAATGGGGACAGATACCGTCTTATAGCAGCAGGGTTTACCCCAATACAAAAAAAATGTATGGCGTTAACGGAAACAGCTTTATTTGTGCCGTTGAATTCGGTAAGAGAATAAAAGCAAAATCATTATTAGCCGGTGGCGAAAGCGGAGATATCAATTCCAAACATTTTTTTGATCAGGGAGAAATGTATAGCCGGGGAAAATTTAAAGAAGTGTTATTTTATAAAGAAGATGTATTGAAACATGCAGAGAAAAATTATCACCCGGGAGAATAAAAAAGTCGATAGTTAGCAGCCATTAGTTAAAATTATTTCAATCAAACTTCATTATGAAAAAGATCATCATTTTAATTTTATTGCCTTTTACGATTGCCGCCCAAAAAAATTATCCGCAACTATTGGAAAAATATATGGATGCGGAAATGAAATTCAAAGGCTTTACAGGTGCAGTGCTGGTGATGAAAGAAAATAAAATATTACTGAAGAAAGGATATGGTTTAGCAGACAGAGAATGGAATATTTCCAATACACCAGAAACAAAATTTCGGATTGGTTCTATCACCAAACAGTTTACAGCCACTTGTATTTTACAATTAGCAGAGCAAGGAAAATTAAATTTAGAGGATAAGTTGAGTAAGTTTATTCCAAGCTTTCCCAAAGGAGATAGTGTTACCATTCACATGTTATTGAATCATACATCAGGTATTGCCAACTACACTGCACAAAAAGATTTTTTGAATCTTGCAACGCTTTCATTAACAAAAGATTCGGTGATCGCATTCATCAAATCAAAGCCCTTTAGTTTTTCTCCGGGAACAAAATTTCAATACACCAATTCAGGGTATTTTTTATTGGGTTATATCATTGAAAAAGTAAGCGGAGAAACTTATGCAGATTATGTTCAACAAAATATTTTTAATAAAATCGGTATGAAGAATTCCGGTGCAGATAAATTAGATTCAATTTTACCGATGCGTGCAAGAGGATATAATTCAAACAGGAATAAAATAACGAATGCGGATTTTATTTCTTTGGATTGGCCATTCAGTGCCGGTATTTTATTTTCTACTGTAGAAGATTTATATAAATGGGACAGAGCATTATATACAACAATCATTCTTTCCAATAATTCAAAACAAAAAATGTTTACACCTTATAAATCAAATTATGGTTATGGTATCATTATCGATTCTATGCAAAAACATTTTCGTATTTGGCATAATGGCGGCATTCCAGGATTCATCAGTAATATCAGCCGTTATGTAAATGATGATGTTTGTGTGATTGTTTTGGGCAATACAGAAGTTATTCAAAATAATACTTTACCCATCACAGATGTAATTGCTGAAGGATTGGCTTCCATAGTTTTTGATTTGCCCGTTGAAACACCTTACGAACACAAAGAAGTAAAAATAGATCCTTCTATTTTGGATAAATATGTTGGCAAATACTCAGCCGGCTTAACTTTAGAAGTCATCAAAAAAAACAATAAATTATATCGCCACAGAGATGGCACCCCGGATATTGAATTAAAACCTGAATCGAATACCAAATTCTTTTATGCAGATGAGAGTAATCGTCAGTTAGAATTTGAATTAGACAAAGCCGGTAATGTAATCAAGATCTGGTTCATCAACAATGAACAAAGAGGTGAGATGAAAAAGTTATAACAAATTAGTAAATGATTGATAAATTAAATATATTTAAAAATCTCGTTTAATTTATCTGTATGAAACTACTCCTTTCAGTACTGCTTTTATTCAGTTGCTGCATAGTTCAGGCACAATCATCTGATTCGATGAAAGTAAAACTCAATAAAACAACATTTCATCGAGAGGATACTTTAACATTCAACTGTAGTTTTACTGCTTTTGCAAAAGACAGTATCCTAGCAGCTACTATTCAGGTTTGGATAGAAAATATAGAAACCAACCAAATTTGGAAATTCAGGTACCCCATGCTAAACGGTTTATCTTCCGGAGCACTTTTCATCAAAAACACCATTCCTGCAGGTAATTATGCTGTCAACTTTTTATTACAAAAAGAATTTTTGGCCATAAATGGACAAATTAGAGATTATAAAATAAGAGACAAGTCCATCGACTTTTTCATGCTGATTAAAAACCATGCAGAGTATATGGATGAATTAAATCCATCTGTATATGGCAGTTTTCATTTACCGAATTTATTGTTTCAGGATACTGCTTTCTTTGTTTTTTCTTATCATAAAAATAATGAATGAAGAGATTTGTATATCAATTTGCAAACACCTTTAGATTCAGTATTTACACCAATTAATACCATTACTCAATTAATTACCATTGGCAAATCAATCATCCCTATTGATAGTATTCATTACCAATTTGATTATTTAAATGCATACAGGGCAGCAACCTTACCTGAAGTGACTGTAAAGGCAAAAGAGAAAAAGAAGGTGGAATTATTTGATGAAGAATATTCCACGGGCAATTTTCGTAATGGCTTTGCAAAAGTATTTGACGGGATCGAAAGCGATCAGATAGCTCGTTATCCAAGCGTGACAGAGTTTTTACGAGCCCATGGTTTATTATATGGTACACTGAATTACTTTAACACCAGTAATTATGCAGTTGCTTATTTTTTAGATGAAATAGAATTACCTAGCCCTGATATATACTATATCAATACTGCTGATGTTGCCATGATAAAAATTTATGCGGCCCCATCCAATATTCCCACTTTCAGAAATTCCGGAAATGGTTCAGTAATTGCTATTTATACTAAAAAAGGGAAATACGATAACAATCCTAATCGCAAATACAAATTTAAAATAGCAGGTTACACTGCTCCTGAATCAGTATGGAAATAAAATGCGTGAAGAAAATTTCTTCACGCTTGTATAGATTATTTAGCCAACGCTTTCTCCAGATCGTCAATAACTTTTTTGGTAACTTTCTTTGTGTGTTTTTCTTTGATCTTTTTTAACATAGGCAATGCCTTCTTACCAAACTCATATAATCCAACCGGATTTTTATCGAAGTCGTAACTGCCTATCACAAATTCAAGCTTAGATTGAATTTCAGCATTTTTTTCGTCGGCTATTTTTTTGAAAGTTTCGAATGCATTTGCAACTGCATTTCTTAATTTTTCATTTTGCGCTGCCATAATTGTTTTGTTTTAAGGTTACAAAAAATTATTTTCAAAGGCATCACTATCGAAAGAAGAATTACAAAGATAATCAATCAAAAAATAACACTTGTTAGTGCAATGGTTTAGCATAAATAATGATTATTTTAATAGCTTGATGTGATATTCCTGAATAAGCGCAGGAGTTTCAGGTGTTAGCGTAAAATTAATTTGCACTTCTCCCTTTTCGCAATCCATAATAAAATAACCACGCAATTGATTTTCGGGAACCACTTCGTTGATCTTATTTATTTTTCCAACAACGTTAAAAATACTTGTTGCATCTTTCTTTAAAGAATCAACAAAATAATCAGAGAAAAAATTTTCTGCAAAAATGCCCGATGCTTTTGCTGCTGAAAAATCGGGTAATAATTTTACAATTTCATTTCTTCGCTGTGTTAAAATTGTTGAACCAGGTAATTGTCGCGGTTGCAACTTTGCCATTCGCACAATGGTATCTAATAAGGCTGAATTAATTAAACTGGTTGGTGCATAGGTAACATTTGCCAATAAAATTATTCCAATTCCATAATCTGGCATCATTCTCCAATTGCTTCCAAAGCCCGGTAATCCGCCGCTATGTGCCACCATTGTTTTTCCATCACAATCTTTGGTAATACCCAAGCCATACCCATAAGCTGTAACAATGCCGCAGTTTCTTCCACTCGGATATTTATAATTTGGATTGAATATATTGAATGTCCATGGTTGATGCATTTCTCTAACGCTACTTCTTTTTATCGGGCCATCTTCTTTGTCATTTCTCGGCGGCCATGCACTTAAATGAAACGAAACATATTTCGCAAATGATTCAACAGAAGTAATCATGCCACCCATTGCACCGCCAATACCATCATGCAATAATGCTTCTTCTCTCCAATCGTTATTCAACCAACGATATCCATGCGCCAATAATGAAGGTTCTACTTTTGTATATTCCCACGCTGCATTCATTTGCAGTGGCTGCCAAATATTTTTTTGAATATAATCGGCATAATATTCTCCGCTTACTTTATGAATTACAACTCCCAACATACAAAAAGCAAGATTGCTGTACTCATAATTTAAGGATGTAGTATTTGAAAAAGAGATTCCTTTTTTAATAATATTAATTAAGTCTTGTTCTGTGTCTGCCAGATGCCTATCGCCCCAGGGATTATCTTCCGGAAAACCGGTACTATGCGATAATAAGTTTCTGATAGTAATTACCGGCGCATCTGTTGTTAATGACTGATTTTTTAATTCGGGGATATATAAATAAGCGGGATCATCCAATTTTAATTTGCCTTCATCGCGCAATTTTAAAATTGCCATTGCAGTAAAACTCTTACTCATTGATGCAATACGAAACATTGATTTTGTTGTTGCAGGAATTTTCTTTTCAATATTTGTATAACCGCTGCTGCCCGAATAAATTAATTGCCCATCCACTACTACTCCATACGCATAGCCTGGAAAATGATTGGCTGCTGCAAATTCTGCCAACATTTTTTCTACAACTGCTTGTGTTGATTTTATTTTTTCTATTCTGTTTGTTTCTGTAAAAATGGGCGGCAAATAATTTTGCTTTGTTTGAGCTAGGACTGCAGCACAAAAAATAATTGCAATAAAAATTGAACTAATTTTTTTCATTTTATTTTTTAATAGATTAATAACTTAATAATTTTTGAACACACTCATTCAATCTTGATTTTGCTAAAAAGTTTTTTTCCAATTCCATATTAAACGGAATCGGTGTATCTAAACTGGCACAACGAACTACAGGTGCATCCAGCATTTCAAAACAATGTTCTGCAATCCATGCACTGATTTCTCCGCCAATGCCGCCTGTTAGCGTATCTTCATGTAAGATCAATATTTTTCCTGTTGCTTTTACTGCATGCTTGATTGCAGCATAATCTAAAGGTAATAATGTTCGAAGATCAAGAATACAGAATGAAACATCTACATTTTGTTGTGCATATTCCAATGCCCAATGTACTCCTGCACCATACGTAATAATGGTAATGTCTTCTCCTTCTTCAATTAATTTTGCTTTTCCGATTTCTGTTTCATAATATGCGTCAGGAACATTTCCGCTAATACTTCTATACAATGCTTTGTGTTCAAAATATAAAACGGGATTTGGATCATTAATGGCTGCGATCAATAAACCTTTTGCATCTTCGGGTGTGGAGGGATACACGATTTTTAATCCCGGCACATGCATAAACCATGCTTCATTGCTTTGAGAATGAAACGGGCCTGCACCAACACCTGCGCCGGTGGGCATCCGAATCACAACATCCGCATTCACATTCCAGCGATAATGAATCTTCGCTACATTATTTACGATCTGATTAAATGCAACTGATGCAAAATCTGCAAATTGCATTTCCATCACCGATTTATATCCTTCCAAACTCAATCCCAATGCAGTTCCTACGATAGCGCTTTCGCATAACGGTGTATTACGTACTCTTGCTTTTCCAAATTTTTCTAACAAGCCTTCTGTTATTTTAAATGCACCTCCATATTCTGCAATGTCTTGTCCCATTAAAACTAAATGATCATGTTGTTGCATGGATTGAAGTAACCCATCTTTTATCGCATCAATAAAACGTTTTGATTGAATGGTGAACGAATCGCTTTCTATTGACGATTGAAAATTGAAGATTGACTTCTCTGTATAAACATCAAACAATTCTTCATCACTATCTACTTCAATTGCATTGTCTGCTGAGGCCATTGCTAATTCCGATTCTATATAATTACGTGTTTCATTTCGGATATCCGCAATATCCATTTCTGTTAAAATATTTTCACTCACCAACCATTGCTCATAATTTTTTACGGGATCTTTTCTGCCCCATTCTTCAAACAATTCTTTCGGAACATATTTGGTGCCGCTGGCTTCTTCATGTCCGCGCATTCTGAATGTCATGCATTCAATCAAATAAGGTTTCTGCTCACGAATACAATACTCACGCACACCTTTAATGGTATCATACACCGCTAAAATATTGTTACCATCAATCTGCACAGCTTCCATTCCGTAACCAATGGCTTTATCAATTAATTGTTTGCAACGAAATTGTTCATTGACGGGTGTACTTAATCCGTATCCGTTATTCTCGATTAAAAAAATAACAGGCAGGCCCCATACTGCAGCCACATTCAATGCTTCATGGAAATCACCTTCACTTGTTCCGCCATCGCCACTATAAGCTAATGAAATTTTATTTTCCTGTTTTAGTTTATAAGCCAGTGCCACACCATCAGCCACTGCTAACTGCGGACCTAAATGAGAGATCATGCCGCAGATAAAATGTTCTTTGCTGCCAAAATGAAAACTTCTTTCTCTTCCTTTACTATAACCATCCTGATGGCCTTGCCATTGATTAAATAATTTATGTAAAGGCATTTTTCTTGTGGTGAACACACCGAGATTTCTGTGCAATGGCATGATCCATTCATCATCCTGTAATGCCAATGTTGAACCGACTGCAATAGCTTCCTGACCGATTCCGCTAAACCATTTACTCACTTTTCCCTGCCTTAATAAAACCAACATTTTATCCTCGATCATTCTTGGCAATAATAATTGCTTATAAATATCAATGAGTTCTGAATTTGATAAATGCTGACTATGCGCTTTGAATTGCATGAAAGAAATTATGTACTCAAGTTATAAAAAAAAATGGGACAGTTTTTAATTGCCCCATATTAAATAAAGTATGATTGGTTTATCTAGTTTCTTTTGGCGAAACGACTTAACAATTTAAGAATCTCGATATACAACCAAACAATGGTTACCAATAGCGCAAATGCACCATACCATTCCATGAATTTTGGCGCACCAGCTTCTGAACCTTTTTCAATCATATCAAAATCTAAAATCAAATTCAATGCTGCAATAGCAACAATAAATAAACTAATACAGATGCCCAATAAACTTGAATCGTACATAAAAGGCATATCTACTCCAAACATTCTAACAATCATTGTTAGCAGATAGAATATACCAATACCAACTGTTGCAGAAATAATAACGCTCTTGAATTTTTCTGTTGCTTTAATAATTCTGAAATTATACAACAAGAACATTGCAATAGCAACCCCAAAAGTTAAACCAACTGATTGCATCACTAATCCCGGATAAGTTTTTTGAAAAGCATCATTCATGATGGCAGAAATACCACCAATAAATAATCCTTCTAAAATTCCGTAAGCTGGCGCCAAATATGGTGCCCAATTGGGTTTGAAAGAAATAGCAAATGCACAAATCAATCCTCCGAAAATGCCTATCATCATCCACATTTGCATGCTTTGGATAGCGCCGGATTGATATAAATTCCAGGCATAGACTGCACCGCCCATTACCATCAACATCATGAACCCGAATTTATTCAATGTGCCGCGAACACTCATTACACCTTGCAATTCTGCATTGCGTGTTGCTTCTCTGTTAAATATTTTTTGAGAAAGCGTTGGGTTACCTGATTCGAATAGAGCCATAGTTATAAATTTTTGATGTGCAAAGATATTATAAAAAAAGATGACAGTTTACTGATTCGAGATGACTGAAAAATAATTTAACAAAATGCTGATATCTAAACATTATTTTAATGGTTTTAAGTTAGGATAATGATCTACTGTTTCAAAAACATAGTTGGGATTTCGTCTGAGTAAAGTAATAAACTTTTGTAAAGAATCGGTATAATTAGGATTGCGAAACATTCTATCGTGAGACAGAATCACAATATGATTGATAGTTCGTGTTTGATTCTTTGCTAAAATAGTATCTACCATGCTGGCCATCTTCTCTGCACTCTGAACCGGATTGGCTGTCTTGCTATTAAAATGCCATTCCAAATCCCAACCGATGATATTATATCCTGCACTGTCTAATTTGGTACAGACTTTTCTTACCAGATCAGATGATTTCAATCCATCTTTGGTAACCCATGAATTATTTCCAGGCAAGCGAATAATTTTAAAAGGCACATGCAAACTTTGTTGGGCCTGATAAAAATCCTGTTCAGCCATATTGGGATGACGATAAAAATACTTGTACTTATCATTGGCGTGTGTAAAACTGTGATTGGCCAATAAGGTTTGCGGGTAATTGTCTCTGATTAAATTAACCAATGTATGTCCGTCACTTTTTTTATCCGCATGCAAACCCACCATAAAAAAACTGGCTTTTATACCCAAATTGTAAATCAGATCAAATACTTCATCTGTACCGTGTTGCGGACCATCATCAAACGTTAAATAAATATATTGTTTGGTACTGTCTTCAACAATTGGTTGAAATGCAATAGGCATAGCAGAATCAATGACCATAGGCTTTCCATGAAAGGTCTGCTTTTTTCTGCCTGCTTTATTTAATTGAACAGAATCAGTTTTAACGCTATCAATTTTAGTTGTTTGCTGTGGTTGGTTATTGCAACTTATCAAAATCAAATAAACAAATAACATCATCCATTGAATCAATATTGTTCCTTTCTTAAAAACTTGCATGGCACTTATTCGTATTTTAAATAAAGATAAGTGGTTGCAAACAATATGCCGTGAATGACAAATCTGACAACTATAAAAAAATGAACACTTGTACTGCTCTTTCAATGCAACAGTTACTTAACTTGCAGCCATAAATTTTTAAGATGAGTACGACAGACCAAATTTTACAGGATGTAGTGATCAAATTTGCAGGAGATAGTGGTGACGGTATGCAATTAACAGGACAACAGTTTACCAACAATACTGCATTATTAGGAATTGATTTAGCCACCTTCCCCGATTTCCCAGCCGAAATTCGTGCCCCGATAGGAACCTTACCGGGTGTGAGTGGTTTTCAATTGCATTTTTCTTCTAATAAAGTATATACGCCCGGAGATATTGCTGATGTATTGGTTGCCATGAATGCAGCAGCATTGAAAGTAAATTTAAAAAGCATCAAACCCGGTGGAAAAATTATTGCAAATATTGACGGATTTGATTCAAAGAATTTGCGTTTGGCCAATTATCCTGAAGGAATTAATCCATTAGAAGATGGCAGTTTAGATAGTTATGATCTGATAAAAATTGATGTTACCAAATTAACACGTGAAGCATTAAAAGATTTTACCGATTTAGGTGTGAAAGAAAGAGACCGTGCTAAAAATATGTTTGTGCTCGGTTTTATTTATTGGATGTATAACAGAAGTTTGGAAAATACCATCGAATTCTTAAAAGAAAAATTCGGTAAGAAAGAAACCATTTTGCAAAGCAATATCAAAGTATTGCAGGCAGGTTATAATTATGGCGATACCACTGAAACTTTTACTACCAGATATAAAGTAGAAAAAGCAAAAATGCCTGCCGGATTATATCGCAGCATTATGGGTAATCAGGCATTGACTTATGGATTGATCGCAGCCAGTGAAAAAAGCGGATTACCTATTTTTTTAGGTTCATATCCTATCACACCTGCTTCAGATATTTTACACGAATTAAGTAAGTATAAAAGTTTTGGCGTTAAAACATTTCAGGCCGAAGATGAAATTGCAGCGATCACTTCTGCCATTGGTGCGAGTTATGGTGGTTTATTGGGCATTACTACAACCAGTGGTCCGGGTATGGCTTTAAAAGCAGAAGCAATGGGACTGGCAGTAATGTTAGAAATTCCATTGGTGATCGTGAACATTCAACGTGGCGGACCATCAACTGGTTTACCAACTAAAACAGAACAAAGTGATTTGATGCAGGCTTATTACGGAAGAAACGGCGAATGCCCTATGCCCGTGATTGCCTCATCCACACCAAGTGATTGTTTTGAAGTAGCGTACGAAGCATGCAGAATTGCATTGCAACACATGACACCGGTTATTTTATTAAGCGATGGATATATTGCCAATGGTGCAGAACCCTGGCGTTTCCCAACATCAAAAGATCTGAAACCAATCGATGTAAAATTCAAAACAAGTTTAAATGAAGGCGAAGAAAAATTTATGCCTTATAAAAGAGATGAAAAATTAGTTCGTCCTTGGGCTATTCCGGGTACAGCAGGTTTTGAACATCGCATTGGTGGTTTGGAAAAACAAGACATTACCGGTAATGTTAGCTATGATGCAGACAATCATCAGCACATGGTAAAAACAAGACAAGCCAAAGTTGATAAGATCGCAGATTATATTCCTTTACAAAAATTAGATAGCGGTGCAGATAAAGGAAAGGTACTGATACTCGGCTGGGGTTCTACTTATGGTGCTATCAAAAGCGCCGTGTTAGAATTGCAGGCACAAGGAAAATCTGTAAGCCATGCACATATTCGTTATGTTCGTCCTTTCCCTAAAAATTTAGGAGAGATTATTAATAATTTTGAAACAGTATTAATCCCTGAAATTAATAACGGACAATTGGTAAAAATTATTCGTGATGAATATATGGTAGATGCCAAAGCCTATAATAAAATTATGGGTGTACCCATTACCAAAGGTGAATTGGTAGATGTGTTGAAGAAGATGCTGTAATTCATTTACACATTTTTCAAAAAAAGCAAATCATAAATGATTTGCTTTTTTATTTTCATCATTCCTCAAATTCCTTCTTGAAAAGAAATTCTCTTTTGTATATTCATCTTCTCAATTGCCAAAACTATTTATCATGAGAAAAAAATTACTCTTGCCCATCCTATTATTATTGTGCGTAATGGTTTACGCACAGGATAAACCGATGGCATTTAAAGGTGCACTCATTTATCCTGTTACTGGTGCGCCTATTCAAAACGGAATATTGATCGTTCAAAACGGAAAAATTATTGCAGTGGGTGATGCGAATACAAAAATTCCATCCGATGCCATGATACAAGATGCCAAAGGAAAAATAATTATGCCGGGCATTGTGGATACACATTCACATCTTGGCGGACCTGAAGGCGGTGATAATTCTGCAGCATTAAATCCGGATACCAGAGCATTCGATGCCATCAATCCAACAAGCGATGGATTTAAAAAAGCATTGGCAGGCGGATTAACTACTTTAAATATTATGCCAGGCAGCGGACATTTAATGAGCGGACAAACCGTGTATGTAAAAATGCGTGAAGCCAAAGTGATGGAAGATTTAATTATTGTGAATGAAAAAGGTGTTTACGGCGGAATGAAAATGGCTAACGGAACAAATCCCATGCGTGGCACCAATGGTTTTCCAGGAACAAGGGCCAAGAGTGCTGCAATGGACAGAGACTTATTTGTAAAAGCACAAGAGTATAAAAAGAAAATAGAGAAAGCAGGAAAAGATTCTACCAAACTTCCTGAAAGAGATTTAAAATTAGAACCATTGGTAGAAGTATTGCAGGGAAAACGCGTAGTACATTTTCATACACATAAAGAGAATGATATTTTAACGGCCATTCGTTTAAGTAAAGAGTTCGGTTTCAGAGTAGTATTGCATCACGTTAGTGAAGGATGGAAAGTATATGATGAAATTGCAAAAGCAGGTGTGCCTTGTTCTATCATAGTTATTGAATCTCCCGGCGGTAAATTAGAAGCGATGGATTATTCAAGTACTAATGGTGCTGCCTTATCAAATGCAGGTGTGTTAACAGGTTTTCATACAGATGATGGTATTACCGATTCTCGTTTATTAATTCGTGCAGCAGCAATGGCTGTTCGCTCTGGTATGAATAGAGATAAGGCATTGGAAGCATTAACTATTAATGGTGCAAAGATGTTGGATCTTTCTTCTCGCATAGGTTCACTAGAAAAAGGAAAAGATGCCGACTTTATTATTTTATCAGGCGATCCATTTAGTGTTTATACTAAAGTTGAACAAACTTGGGTGGAAGGAAAAAAACGTTATGATATTAAAAATCCGGATGACAAAGCATTTTTAGTGGGCGGATTTAAAGTGTATTCAGCCGAAAGAGAAGAATACTTGAATCATGATGATGAAATAGGCAATCAATAACCTCTTTAAAAAAAATAAAATGAAACATTTATATAAAATAATCAGTTGTTTGTTATTGATGCCCTTCATTGCACAATCTCAAACGGCTATTAAAGCAGAAACGATTTATACCATTAACGGCGCACCGATAACCAATGGCGTGATATTGGTGAAAGATGGAAAAATTGAAAGTGTTGGCACAGCAAAAGAAATTTCTATCCCAAAGAATTATGCTGTGGTAACAGCAAAAATTGTTACTCCCGGATTTGTTGATGCAAGAAGTGTGGTGGGTTTATCGGGTGCTTTAAATATTCCAACCGATCAGGATCAATTGGAAAAATCTTCTCCTGTTCAACCAGAATTAAGAGCGATTGATGCCTATAATCCGGAAGAAAAATTAGTGTCATATGTAAGAGACTATGGTGTTACAACCATGCATACAGGTCATGGTATCGGTGCATTGGTAAGCGGACAAACTATGATCGTTAAAACAAAACCGGGAAAGATTGACGATGTAACATTGGTCCCGATGGAAATGCTAGCAATGACAATCGGCTCATCTGTTCAGGGAAATTTTACAAGTCCGGGAACAAAAGCAAAACAAATTGCCATGATCAGAACAGAGTTGTTGAAAACACAGTCTTACATGCAAAAACAAAATGAAAAAGACACAGCTAAACATCCGGCAACAGATTTGAAATATGAAGCATTAAGTAAACTATTAAAAGGAGAAGTGAAGGCATTAATCACTGTAAATACAACGAATGATATAATGAATGCACTTCGTTTGGCTAAAGAATTCAACTTTAAATTAGTCATAGATGGCGCCGCAGAAGCATACAGATTGATAGATGAAATAAAAGCTGCACATGCAGAAATTATTTTACATGCAACGATGGCCCGGAATGGCGGAGATATGGTGAACATGACAAGAGAAAGCGCTGCTATTTTAACTGCTGCAGATATCCCGGTTAGCATTGAAACAGGATATGAAGCTTATGTTCCTAAAACGCATGTATTATTATTTGAAGCTGCATTGGCTGTTACTTATGGATTACCTTATGAAGAAGGATTGAAAGCCATTACATTAAATCCGGCAAAATTATTAGGTATTGATAAAAGAGTAGGCAGTATTGAAAAAGGAAAAGATGCCGATTTGGTTTTATTTAATGGTGATCCTTTTGAATACTTATCCAAAGTTTGTAAAGTAATGATTGATGGAAATTGGGTGAGTGCTAATTGCAAATAAAAATTAACCTACAAAAAAGCTGCAAAAAATTTGCAGCTTTTTATTTTATATTTAATCATGCATATCGAAGAATTAAGAACGTATTGCTTATCAAAAAAAGACACAGCGGAAACTTTGCCATTCGGTCCGGATACTTTGGTGTTTAAAGTAAACGGGAAAGTTTTTTTATTAACAGGATTGGATAGCCATCCTTTGCAACTCAATGTAAAATGCGATCCCGATAAAGCGATTGAATTAAGAGAAGCATATCCGCAATCTGTTTTACCTGGTTATCACATGAATAAAAAACATTGGAATACAATTGTTGTTGATGGAATGTTATCTAACAAACAATTAAAAGAAATGATCGACAATTCTTATGAATTGGTGAATAGTAAAAAGAAGAAATAATCATTTCGTAAAATGCTTCTCATAATATTTACACGCTTCTTTAATTCCGCAGGTTTCGCATTTAGGATTACGAGCCACACAAACATATCGTCCATGCAATATCAACCAATGATGTGCTTTATGTATTAATGCTTCCGGAATGTTTTTTACCAATTGTTTTTCTGTTGCCAATGGTGTGGTGGCGTTTGTTGTTAATCCGATTCTTGCACTCACTCTAAATACATGTGTATCTACTGCCATATTCGGTTGCTGATCTATAACGCTGGTAATTACATTCGCTGTTTTTCTTCCCACACCGGGTAATTGCACTAATTCATCTACCGTCATTGGTACTTGGCCATTGAATTTATCCAATAACATATTCGCCATGCCAATTAAATGTTTGGTTTTATTGTTGGGATAAGAAATGCTTTTAATAAAAGGGAACAGTTCTTCAAATGAAGCAGCAGCAAGTGTTTGCGGCGTTGGATATTTTTTAAAGATGGCAGGTGTGGTTAAATTAACACGAACATCAGTGCATTGTGCAGACAAAATAACCGATACCAATAATTGAAAGGGATTGTCATAAATTAATTCTGTTTCAGCATTGGGTGCGTGTTGCTGAAAATAGTTAATGATATATTGGTAGCGCTCTTTCTTGGTCAATGTTGAATAGAATTACTTTAGTTGAAGTGTGCGACGCAACGAAAGTAAAATAGAATTACAAAAGCAAGTAACAAAAAAATTATTTTTTCTTACCGCTGTCTTTTGCATACTTCAAAATAGCATCAATACTTTTTTGAGAGGGGGATAAAGGTTTACCCTTTAGTTCTTCTAATTGTTTCTTGGTGCGTTGTAACAATTTAATTTCTTTCTGAAGATCCATATCGTCCTTCATAGCTTTATCAATGGCAAGTTTTAAAATAGGTGATGCATCGCCATACAGGTATAGCATCAGTTGTTCCTGCGTAAATTTCTGCATAAATTAGTTGAAAATGCAATGGTAAATATACTGCTTTCGAAGGGTAAAATTGAGGGCTTATATTTAAACGTGCTGCTATAAAAAATATTGCAGGGAATTATTTTTTAAGCTATTTTTTAACCGGCTCAATAATATAAATATCTTCTCCGTCGCGTTTCATCATGTAATGTTCACGAGCAAATTTTTCTAATGCATCCGGATTGTTTTGCAGATCGGCTAAATCTTTCTTCGCTTTTTCAATTTCTGTTTCGTAATAATGCTTTTTGTTCTCGAGCTCTTTTAATTTTTGCTTTTGTTCCATCACATAAAAAATATCCCGTTGATCAAAGAACAGCATCCAAACAACAAAAAAAGCAAAAGCTATTAAATATTTATTGGTAATGATGGAAGGAAATTTTTTCATAACACTAAAATCAAAAATGACAGATAACGGGGTGAAATTAATCATGCTCCATTATCTGTCATCTATAAACTAATTAACAGGATGTTTATTTCGTGAACTTCAATTTTTTTCCGGGAAAAATTCCTGTTGAACCCAATGCTTCTTCAATTCGAATCAATTGGTTATACTTGGCAATACGGTCAGTACGTGATGCTGAACCTGTTTTAATTTGTCCGCAATTTAATGCCACAGCTAAGTCTGCAATAGTAGTATCTTCTGTCTCTCCGCTTCTATGACTCATAATGGTATTGTACCCATTGTTCTGAGCCAAACTAACGGCATTGATGGTTTCTGTAATAGAACCGATCTGATTTACTTTTACCAATAATCCATTGGCAACACCTTTATCAATACCTTCCTGTAAACGATTTACATTTGTTACAAATAAATCATCTCCTACTAATTGTATTTTCTTTCCTAAAGTATCGGTCATTAATTTCCATCCTTTCCAGTCATCTTCTGCCATGCCATCTTCAATGGAAACGATCGGATAATTCTTTACCCAATTTGCCCAATAGTCAACCATTTTCTCACTGCTTAATTTTTTACCATCTGATTTATGGAAATGGTACACTTTTTTAGCACTATCATACATTTCACTTACAGCAGGATCCATAGCGATAGCAATTTGAGTTCCTGTTTTAAAACCGGCAGCTGTGATAGCAGCCATCACTGTATCTATTGCTTCTTCATTACTTTGAATGTTTGGTGCAAATCCGCCTTCATCACCCACATTGGTAGAAAATCCTTTTTTCTTTAATACACTTTTCAATGCATGAAAAATTTCTACACCCCAACGTAACCCTTCGCTGAATGAAGTAGCTCCAACAGGCATTACCATAAATTCCTGAAAGTCGATCTTATTATCTGCATGTGCACCACCATTTAAAATATTCATCATAGGTACAGGCAATGTTTTTGCATTGGTACCACCGATATAGCGATATAAAGGCAAACCCGCTTCTTCTGCAGCAGCTTTGGCAACAGCCATACTTACTGCTAATATTGCATTAGCGCCTAATTTGGCTTTATTGGGTGTACCATCTAAACCAATCATGGCTTCATCAATAGCAGCCTGTTGTGCAACATCATATCCAACAATAGCATCTGCAATAATATCATTTACATTCTTCACTGCTTTCAACACACCTTTGCCACCATATTTCTTTTTATCGTTATCACGCAATTCAACTGCTTCGTGCACACCTGTGCTGGCACCGCTTGGCACAGCAGCACGACCAAATGCACCATCATCTGTTAATACATCTACTTCAATAGTTGGATTACCACGACTATCTAAAATTTGTCTTGCATGGACTTCAATAATGTAACTCATTGTATTTTTATTTGATTGATTGATTAATTAAACGCTGTAAAAATATTGAATCTATATAAACTAACACAATTTGTATTTAAACCTATCAATCGTTAGTTGGTTAATGAACGGAAAACCTCTTCTAAATTTTTGTCTTTTTGTAATTTTTTTAAAGGCTCATCTGCAACAATTTTTCCTTTGTGAATGATGATGACTCTACTACAAATTGCTTCAACTTCTTGTAAGATATGAGAAGAAAATAAAACTGTTTTGTTTTCGGCTTGTTGTTTTATTACATTTCTTATCTCAATAATTTGATTAGGGTCCAAACCACTCGTTGGTTCATCTAAAATCAACACTTCAGGCTGATGAATCAATGCAGCGGCCAATCCAACTCTTTGTTTATATCCTTTGGATAACTGACTAATTTTTTTCTTTTGTTCAATTTGTAATCCTACCAATTCAATTACATTCGCAATTTGTAATTGCTCATTTTTAATTTGATGAACACCCGCAACAAATTCAAGATATTCCTTTACATACATGTCATCATACAAAGGATTGGATTCGGGCAAATAACCAATTTTTCTTTTTGCTGCAATAGCATCATTTTTTACATCAATACCGCAAACCTTTGCTATGCCTGCATCTTGTGATAAATAGCCTGTAAGGATTTTCATAGTAGTGCTTTTACCTGCACCATTCGGACCTAAAAATCCAACGATCTCACCTTTATTTACGGTGAAAGAAATATCATTTACCGCTTTTTGTTGTCCGTATTGCTTTAATAATTGATGAACCTCTATCGACATGCGCTCTGATTTGATTTGTCGAAATTAATACAATAATCGAAGGTGTATGGTAATAGTAAATAGAAAAGATCATCATCGATTATGGCCTACTCGTTATTTTTCATTCCTCTCTTTATTTCAAACTAAAATTAACAGAGATAACATCTGACACCAGATCAGTTGTTTGCGTATAATGACCATATCTTATTTCCATTGAATTTAAACTCTGCCAACCGAATACACCTTTAGGTGGCGAAAATCTAAATCCTACACCAAAGAAATTACTTTGAAACTGTGATAATGAATAATTACTGGTATAATATTGCTCAGTGGATTTATGCACTTCATAAGGCGCAAAATATTTTGCTGCTGTTTGTTGATAATAGCGATAGAATGGTGAAACAGAAAAGAACGGTGTGAATTTAACCGGCACTTCTACACTTGCAGTATTGGAAGTCAATCCCCAATCATCTGTATAATAACGATAATAAGATCTCAATACAATATTATCACCCAAAAAATAATTCAATCGAACACCAACCGGCAGTTTGAATCTGGAAGATGGTAAATTCTCAATTGTATCTTTTCCATTGGAAAAATAAACACGATGAAAAGGTAATCCCAAATATCCGTTTTGTGCAACCGCATCTAACAAAAACATAATCTGCAAACGTGTATTGATAATCTGCGAATAAGATAATGAGCCGGTAAAAGTATTACGCGGGCTAGTTGGAAGATTTTTACCTTCTTTAGTGGTAGTGCTTGTTCCACCAGATGATAATACAGTTGTTCTGCCACTTGCTGTGGTAATAATAATTGTTCCGCTGGGCGTAACTGTTGTTACAGGTGGCGGAATAAACTCAGAAGGGTATATCAATGTTACCTGATCAAAATATGCTTGAGCTTTGGCACTAAACTCTCCATTTCTGTCATTTGTTTTTTGAGAGAAATGAACATCTGCACCAAATGAATGATAATTATATTCGGCCGAATAATAAGTACCTAATCCAAAACTGTTCCCTTTTGCTTCATTCTCAACAGTCCAATCAAGTGAAGGATAAATTCTTGATCCGCCTGTTTTAGAAGCGCCTGTTTTATTTACAAATGCTGCAGACGCGGATGAGTGATAATCCACACCAAGCCCGGCTGTTAAAGTATGTTTATGCTGGGTCTTGTCCCATCCTACAAATTTTAATTCAATACCATTAGAAATATCCGTTACTTTTTCTGTACCTATACCACCTGTAACAGGTGAATGATCTCCATTCTGTGAGTAATAGCTGGAAACCAAATTCACTTCATCTATACGCAAAGGTTTTGGTTTATAAATACTGCTGTCGTTTGTTTGAGCAAATGCATGCAACAATAAAATATACAATCCAATAACTGTTAAACAGATTTTTTTCATAATTCGTTGATGATAAAAATGAATAGATTAATTACAACCGCAACCGCCTCCGGTTTTGCCTGCATTGGCACCTGAAGCACCTTCACGATAAGATTGAAAATTCAGTTCATTTTTTTCTACTTTGCGATTGCCTAAAGCCATTTCAGAATCATTGAGTTTATTTTTCTGATACTCTTTCACATGCACACAAGAGGTAATGAAAATACCTGAGATCAGACTGAATAAAATAATTGTTGCTTGCTTTTTCATACAGGGGTTTTATCTAAGATGAACATTTTTTGATGTATACATTTTATTATCATCATCGATGATGACTGCTTCTATATTTTTTATTTGATTGATCATATCCAATCCGGCATGAATACCCATAATCATAACAGGTGTTGCCATGGCATCTGCAATTTCTGCATTGGTTGTAATGATTGTTACACTTTTAATGCCGGTAACAGGCAAGCCTGTACGAGGATTAATGGTGTGAGAATATTTTTTTCCGTCGATCATAATATACTTTTCATAATTACCTGATGTTGCCACTGCCATATTGGTAATCGTCATGTACGAAAATATTTGTTCAGTTGAATTGGGGTTGGCAATACCAATGGTCCATTGCTTTCCATCCGGCTGAAATCCCCATGCAGCAAGATCTCCAGAAGCATTTACAATTCCACTCTCCACTCCCTTTTCCATCATCACTCGTTTGGCGCTTTCTGCTGCATAACCTTTGCCGATACCACCAAAGCCAATTCGCATCCCGTGTTCTCTTAAAAAGACTGTTTGCTGTTCTCTATCCAAAACAATATTTTTATAATTGATCAAACGAACCATTTTTTTAGCGGTAGCCTTATCTGGCAATATTTTCATTTGCTGATCAAAATTCCACAAACGCTTGTCTATTGAACCATAAGTAATATCGAATGCTCCTTGCGTAATATCTGAAATTCGAATAGAACGTTCAATCAAATTAAAAGTCTCATTACTCACCATTACCGGCATGATGCCTGCATTTCGATTGATCAGATTCGTTTCACTTTCCTCATTATAGGTGGTCAATATTTTTTCTATCCTTTTTATTTCATTGATACCGCAATCGATCATTTCATGCGCCCACTTTTCATCTTCTGAAACTACACTTAATTCAAAATGGTTACCCATTAATTTACAACTCTGCTTAAAAACATTTTTGGGCATACCCACTATTTAGCAGCATCAGTGAATGTTCTGACCCGATCAATAAACTCTTCCGTTTTCATTTTAGGAAAGCCTTCCCATTGTTGTACAATTTTTCCATCAGCATCTAATAACAGGGTTAAAGGAAAAGCACCCTTGCTATTATATTTATCTGCCAATGCATCATTGATCTGTTGTTGCTTGGCGGACAATTGATTTTTTTTCATTCGGGGAAAATCGGCATTCAGTAAAACTAAATTTCTATCTGCAAAATTTTTGAACATATCTGATTCAAATATCTCTGTTCTTAAACGGTTACAAGGTGCACACCAATCGGAACCGGAGAAATTCAATAAGATCAAATGATGTTCCTTTTTGGCAAGTGATTTTGCCTCATCCATATTGTGATGCCATTCTGTGAAAGACATACAACAGAGCATTACAAACAATAATAACCAGATTCTCATATTAGAAGGATTAAATATTCAGCAGTTTAATTTACAATAATAAGATATTGGTTCAAAGCAATTTGTTGCCTAATTAATTTTAATTAACAGGTAATTAACGAAATAAATTATAATTATATATCATGCTGATATAGATGCCACAATGACCATCATTCATCTGTAAAAAATTATTATTGCCGAATTCAGCTACAATATTTAATTTGTTGAGCGATTGATTGCTCATCTAAAAACAAACCATATGGAACAAACTGCCTTAACCATTAAAGACAATTCTGCCAATCCTGCCCCATTGGGATTATTTGGATTTGGCTTAACCACTATTTTACTCAACCTGCACAACGCCGGTATTTATGAAATGAATTCCATGATATTGGCGATGGGATTATTTTATGGTGGCATTGCTCAAATTATTGCCGGCATTATGGAATCTAAAAAGAATAATACGTTCGGGATGACGGCTTTTATTTCTTACGGATCTTTCTGGCTTACATTGGTTGGATTGATCGTATTGCCTAAGCTGGGATGGATGACTGCCACTTCCGAGCAAGGTATGACCGCTTATTTAATAATGTGGGGCATATTTACAGCTTTACTTTTTATTGGCACATTAAAACTGAGCAAAGCATTACAATTTGTTTTTGCAACACTCACCATCCTATTTTTTTTATTGGCAGCAGGAGATGCAACAGGCAATACATCATTAAAACAATTTACCGGATATGAAGGTATTCTATGCGGCGCAGCAGCTGTTTACACAGGCGCAGCAACATTATTAAATGAAGTATATGGAAAAACAATTCTTCCGGTTGGTACTAAATGATTTTTTTATTTTAAATAAATAATTGATATCATTTTATAAAAATTATTCTGTCAGTACTTTTGAGAAATAAAATAATGTTTGCCATGTCATATCCATATCAAATAAAATCATTCGAAGAATACAAAGAAAAATATCAACTAAGCATTGATGATCCAAATTCATTCTGGAGCAATGTTGCAGACAATTTTGTTTGGAGAAAAAAATGGGATCAGGTTTTAAAATGGAATTTTAAAGAACCAAAAACCGAATGGTTTAAAGGTGCGAAATTGAATATCACTGAAAATTGTATTGATCGTCATTTAAAAACAATGGGGGAACAACCGGCGATTATTTGGGAACCTAACAATCCGGATGACAGAACCAGAATCGTTACATACAATCGTTTACACAAAAGAGTTTGCCAGTTTGCACAGGTATTAAAAAACAATGGTGTAAAAAAAGGAGATCGGGTTTGTATTTATATGGGTATGGTTCCCGAATTGGCTTATGCTGTATTGGGTTGCGCAAGAATAGGTGCAATCCATAGTGTGATATTCGGTGGCTTCTCTGCACAAAGTATTGCAGACAGATTGTATGATGCACAAGCCGAATTTATTGTTACTTGTGATGGCGCATACAGAGGCGATAAAGTGATTCCGTTAAAAAATGTAATTGATGATGCATTAATTGGAAACAGAACAGTAAAAAAAGTAATTGTTTATACGAGAACAAGAACACCCATTTCGATGTTGAAGGGAAGAGATGTTTGGTGGGAAGATGAAATGGAATATGCAGAACATCAAGTAGAGAAAGATGGTATAGTTAGTTTTCCTGCAGAAGAAATGGATGCAGAAGATCCCTTATTTATTTTATATACTTCCGGATCAACAGGTAAACCTAAAGGTGTGGTGCATTCCAGTGCAGGTTATATGGTTTGGACCACTTACACTTTTGTGAATGTGTTTCAATATCAACCCGGACAAATTCATTTTTGTACGGCAGATATTGGTTGGATCACCGGACATAGCTATATTGTTTACGGACCATTGAGTGCGGGTGGAACATCTGTTATGTTTGAAGGTGTGCCCACCTGGCCAGATGCAGGGAGATTTTGGAATATCATTGATAAATACAAGATCAATATTTTATACACTGCACCAACCGCCATCAGAAGTTTAATGGGCTTTGGTACCAAGCCATTGGAAGGAAAAGATTTGTCTTCATTAAAAATATTGGGTACTGTTGGTGAACCCATTAATGAAGAAGCATGGCATTGGTATGATGAACATGTGGGTAAGAAAAAATGTCCGATTGTTGATACTTGGTGGCAAACAGAAACAGGCGGTTGTTTAATTTCTAATATGGCAGGCATCACGCCAGCAAAACCAAGCTGGGCAACACTTCCAATGCCGGGTGTTCAACCGTTATTGGTAGACGATAAAGGAAATGAAGTAACTGAAAAAGATGAACACGGTTTATTAAAAGGTAACTTATGCATTAAAGCACCATGGCCTGCTATTTTAAGAACAACTTATGGTGATCATGAACGATGCAGAACAAATTATTTTGCCACTTATGAAAATTTATATTTCACCGGTGATGGTGCCCTGAAAGATGAAAATGGTTTTTACAGAATTACCGGAAGAGTGGATGATGTATTAAATGTAAGTGGTCACCGTATCGGTACAGCAGAAGTAGAGAATGCCATTAATATGCATGCCGGCGTTGTAGAAAGCGCTGTAGTAGGTTATCCGCATGATATTAAAGGACAAGGTATATATGCTTTTGTTATTGATAACAATACACATGGTGATGATGATTTGACCAGAAAAGATATTTTACAAACCGTTACCAGAATCATTGGCCCTATTGCAAAGCCTGATAAAATTCAATTTGTAAAAGGGTTGCCTAAAACAAGAAGCGGAAAAATAATGCGAAGAATTTTACGCAAGATTGCAGAAGGTGAAACACAGAATTTAGGTGATACCACTACCTTACTTGATCCGGGTGTTGTAGAAGAAATAAAGAATGGAAGAATTTAATAACTCAGGCACTTTGTAATTGCAAAGTGCTTTTTGTTTAAGATAATAAATTAAATTTTTTCATTTGTTTGTGCATTACATAAAACCAGGCAGGCGGACATAAACTTAATAACATCATGCCCGGATAACCTGTTGGCATTTGCGGAGCATCCTCATGATGACGTAATATTTGATATTTACGCGAAGCTAAATAATGATGGTCGCTATGCCTGCTTAATTCAAATAACATCAATCTTCCAATTACATGATCACTGTTCCAACTATGCTGCGGTAAGGCCCGCTCAAATTTACCCTTATCAATTTCTTTTCTTTGCAAACCATAATGTTCAATATAATTCACTGTTTCTAATAACAGAAATCCGATGACTGCAGCGGTTAGAAAATACAAAGTAATTTTCCATCCGAATAATAAAAATATTAATCCAATAAACAACAATTGAATGATTTGAAACAAGAACATTTCATTCCAAAATGATATTACTGCATGATTTTTCTTCTTCGTTTCTTCATTAGAAATATACCATGCACTTTTATAAGTTCCTGAAATAGTTCTTACCCAAAAAGCATAAACAGTTTGGCCAAATGGTGCGCTGCTGGGGTCTTCGGGGGTTGCCACATTTTTATGATGTCCTTTATTATGCTCAATAAAAAAATGCATATACAAACTGGTGAGCAAAGAAACCTTTGCCAATGTTTGTTCGAATGAATTAACTCTGTGGCCCAACTCATGAGCTACATTAATTCCAAATGTGCCACACAATAATCCCATTGTAAAAATTCTACCGATAATATCTTCAACCGATAAACCAATATCTTTCATACTGAATAAAAAGAAAAATAATGTTGGTACTTGCAAAAAAACAATGAGGTATAGAATATAATCATATAATTTATCTTTTTTTGCAAGCTCTTCTTCGGCCGATTGCATGTTAGAAGTATCCGGCAAAAGAAATAATTCAATTAATGGAATCAATAACCAGGCATACATCATTGCTAACCAACATAGCCACCCTGAATGCGTAAAAGAAATGATCGATAATGCATAAATGATAAGCGGAGATAAATATTTAAACGGTTTAATATTCATACAGCAACAACTTTTTTTAAAGTTACTGATAAAAATATTGCTGGCAGATTAGTTAACTTGCTGAAAAATGAATTACAGATACCATTAGTTTTTTATTTTTCTTTATATAATGGCTGAAACAAAATTTAAGATTATACAAATTATTGATACGCTGGAAGCAGGTGGCGCTGAAAGAGTATTGATTACATTATCGAATATTCTATTTACCAAAGGCCATTCTGTAACAGTCATAACAACATTACATAAAGGAGCTTTAGCTAATCAATTGACTAAAGGTATTGAAGTAAAAGAATTAAATAGAAGATCGAAATGGAATTTGAGTGATATGCGTAAATTAATTCAATGGTGCAAACCTTTTGATATTATTCATGTTCACTCTTCACATAATTTACGGTATGTTTCTGTAGCAGCAAAAATATTTCACCTCAATAAACCCATTTTCTTTCATCATCATTATGGAAATATTGAAACAGACAGTTCAGTAAAATGGCATGATAAATTTTTTATGTCATCTACTATATTAATTGCAGTATCCAGAAAAATTTATGATTGGGCCATTCAATCTTTACAAATAAAAAAACAACATGTTTTTTTATTGCCCAATATTGTTTCCAAACAAATATTGCATGAAAGAAAAAGCCGAACCGATACATTAGAATTGGCATTAGTGTCTAACTTTAGACCACAGAAAAATATTGGTTTTGCAGTTGACTTGATAAATGAATTGAAAAATAAAATGAAGGTTCATTTAACCATTATTGGTCAGCTCGCTGATAAAGGCTATTGTAAAACCATCAAAGAAAAGATCAGCCGTTTACAAATAAATGAACTGATAAATATTGAGCACAATATAACTGATGTGAATACTTTTTTACAACAATTTGATATGGCTTTACATACAGCTTCATCAGAAAGTGGTCCATTGGTTTTAATTGAATATATGGCAGCGGGTTTGCCGTTTCTTTCTTATCAAACCGGCGAGGTAGTGTATCAAATAGAAAATGAACTTCCGGAATGTATCATTGATAATTTTGAAATAGAATCATGGATTAACAAGATCGAGCAATTATTGAAACTCAATACAGATCAGCTTTCACAAAGACTACAAAATACTTATAGTAAATATTATTCTGAAGAAGCCTATTATACTGCTTGTATAAAAATTTATGAGAAAGGTTTGCAACTTAATTAAGTCATCATCCTTTTTAGTTTACTTGATAATAAAAATAATATTAAAGATGCAATGCCTGCCATAAAAACAAACAACATAAAAAAGTCATGCAAGTTACTCATGTGATAACCCAAGAAAGAAGTTGTTTTTCCATTTTCAGGATACAATGCACTTAATACGCCTGCTACTTTATTGCCAAATGCATTTGCAGTAAACCATACTGCCATTAATAAAGAAGAATATTTTAAAGGAGATAATTGATTCACCAATGATAATCCAATAGGTGATAAACATAATTCGCCAACGGTATGTAAAAAATACATTCCTGTTAACCAGATCATACTCACTTTTATTCCTGATTGAACATCTTTAACACCAAATGCAATCCATAAATATCCTAAGGCCAATCCAAATAAACCGAATGCCATCTTAAGCGGTGAAGCAGGCTCTCGCTTTCCCAATTTTAACCAAAACCATGCAAAGAACGGAGCCAAAATAATAATGAATGTTGAATTTAAAGATTGAAACCAACTTGTTGGAACAGTAAAAAAACCTAAATTTCTTTGTGTTTGCTCATCAGCAAAAAAAGTTAATGACGCACCTGCTTGTTCATAAGCCCCCCAAAAAAAGATTACAAAAAAACAAACCAAAATAATAACAGCTACTTTTTGTTTTTCATTCTTGGTTAATTTCTTATCCGCAAAAATAATTGCCGGAATAGCAATGAAGCAGGCGGTTAACAAATAAAACAGATAATTATATTTTGAATCGAGATAAAATAATGCAATAAAAATAGTAGATAACAAAGCCATCCCTATTACTACTATTACCGGAGATAAAAGTTTTTTGGGCGCATTTGCAGGAACCATTCCTAAAGGTTTATTTTCCGGATCTAAAACATATTTGCGTTGAAATACTTTCTGAACAATCACACTAATAATCATTCCTATTCCACCAACTAAAAAAGCCCATTTAAAATCAACAGGGTTTCCCGTATTGCCAACCAATCCGCAAAGAATTGGCCCAAAAGCTCCGCCAACATTAATGCCTAAATAAAAAATTGTGTATGCTGCATCTTTTCTTTTATCGCCATGCGGATATAGTTGACCTACTAAAGATGAAATATTCGGTTTAAAAAAACCATTTCCTGTAATCATCAACCCTAACCCTGTAAAAAATAAGAGCGAAGATATTTGCGGTGCTGATTGATATAAAGAACCACAAGAAAACAAAACCAACTCTCCTATTGCCATTACAATACCACCGGTAATAATGGAACGGTTGTTTCCCCAATATTTATCTGCAATAAAACCGCCGATCAACGGTGATAGATAAACCAAGCTTAAGTAACTTCCATACAGGTTTGATGCAAAAACTTTATCGAACAATAATGCTTTGGTCATAAATAAAACCAACACGGCACGCATGCCATAAAAATTAAACCGCTCCCACATTTCGGTAGCAAATAAAACATACAATCCTTTGGGATGTGTTTTCCTTATTTCTTCTCTTATCATAATTTTATTAAATTATTAGTGTCTCAAAATAAGCATTAATTACAACTTGTTAATTGTATTTTCCAAATTACTTTCGCAATTATGAACATACTTCTTTTAGGCAGCGGCGGACGAGAACATGCATTGGCCTGGAAAATGGCACAAAGTCAGCATTGCGATAAATTATTCATTGCACCCGGAAATGCAGGCACGTTGCACCATGGAATAAATATTGATATTGGCGTGAATGATTTTGAAGCACAGAAAATATTTTGTATCGAAAATAAAATAAATATTGTTGTGGTTGGACCGGAAGATCCATTGGTGAATGGAGTGTATGATTTTTATAAAAACGATGATGCATTAAAAAATATTATTATAGTTGGGCCATCTAAAAAAGCAGCGCAATTAGAAGGCAGTAAAGCCTTCTCAAAAAAATTCATGCAGCGAAACAATATTCCAACTGCAGGTTATGCAGAATTTACAAAAGAAAATTTTGAAGAAGGAAAAAAATATATTGCTCAACATGCATTGCCAGTTGTATTAAAAGCAGATGGATTAGCAGCAGGAAAAGGTGTTGTTATTTGCAATGATTATAACGAAGCATTACAGGTGTTTGAGGAAATGATTATCAACAAACAATTCGGTGATGCAAGCAGTAAAGTAGTGATAGAAGAATTTTTAACCGGTATTGAAGTAAGTGTATTTGTATTGACAGATGGAAATCATTATCAGATCATTGGTCATGCAAAAGATTATAAAAGAATCGGCGAAGGTGATACAGGCCCAAATACAGGCGGGATGGGCTGTGTAAGCCCTGTACCATTTGTGAATGATGTGTTTATGCAAAAAGTTGAAACAAAAATTATTCAACCAACGATTGCGGGTTTACAAAAGGAAAATTTAATTTATAATGGTTTTGTTTTTTTTGGATTGATTAAAGTGGGTGATGACCCTTTTGTTATTGAATACAATTGCAGAATGGGTGATCCTGAAACTGAAGTGGTGATGCCAAGATTGCAAACAGATCTGGTTGCTTTATTTGCAGCAATGGATAACGGAACTTTACAAGACGCCAATATTTCTTTTCATGAAAAAAATTATGCAACAGTGGTTGCAGTAAGTGGCGGTTATCCGGGAGCGTATAAGAAAAATGTGCAGATGAATAAATTAGAAAATGTGCAGATGAATAATGATTCAATCATTTTTCATGCAGGAACAAAAATAAACGATGAAGGGAATTTAGTTACGAATGGCGGAAGAGTTTTAGCTGTAACATCAGCTGAAAAAAATATTAGTGAAGCAGTGAATGCATCAAAAAAAATATTACAACAAATACCTTTTGAAGGTATGTATTTTAGAAAAGATATCGGTTACGAATTTCAATAATGATTTATACATCATAAATTATCTAGCTTTTATCTTTTGACATTGCTGCATAGAATTATTGCAGTACAAGTGAGTGACACAAGGAAAGGTGATAACGGAATTACTGCTCATCACCAAATAATTTTCGCCACCCTTTTTAACTGATATTGTTAATTTGGCGAAAACCCGTGAAAAATCGGCATTTTAAGCCTTGTTAATTCCATTAATTTCGTTCACCTTTGCAAACATTGACAAATACAAAAGATTTCAGGTATATATGGGACTGTTTAATTTTTTTACTCAAGAAATAGCGATTGACTTAGGAACTGCCAATACATTGATTATTCATAATGATGAAGTAGTAGTAAACGAACCTTCCATTGTAGCATTGGACAGG
>Ga0316218_1000516_pt1 | contig 52601 bp, 44 predicted proteins | sample TBH18003metaG_FD_203634 | JGI IMG/M metagenome (GOLD analysis project Ga0316218, IMG submission 203634) | Freshwater microbial communities from Trout Bog Lake, Wisconsin, USA - TBH18003 | ecosystem: Environmental > Aquatic > Freshwater > Lake > Hypolimnion/Profundal zone | place: USA: Wisconsin... | reverse complement strand
ATAAATCATCGGCTGGTACATACACCGCTTGTACAGAAGTAATAGAACCATTTTTGGTTGAAGTGATACGTTCTTGCATCAATCCCATTTCTGTTGCTAATGTTGGTTGATAACCTACCGCACTTGGCATACGGCCTAATAACGCGGATACTTCAGAACCGGCCTGTGTAAAGCGGAAGATATTATCTACGAAAAATAAAATATCTTTTCCTTTTCCTGTACCATCTCCATCACGGAAATATTCAGCAACTGTCAGCCCACTTAATGCTACACGTGCACGTGCACCCGGAGGTTCATTCATTTGACCGAATACGAACGTTGCTTTAGAATCTTTCAAACCTTCTAAATCCACTTTGCTTAAATCCCATCCGCCTTCTTCCATGCTATGTTTAAACGCATCGCCATATTTCATGATACCAGCTTCAATCATTTCACGCAATAGATCATTTCCTTCACGGGTTCTTTCTCCAACTCCTGCAAACACTGATAAACCGCCATATCCTTTTGCAATATTATTAATCAACTCTTGAATCAACACTGTTTTACCAACACCTGCACCACCAAACAAACCGATCTTACCACCTTTTGCATAGGGCTCAATCAAATCAATTACTTTAATACCTGTATATAAAATTTCAGTTGCTGTACTTAAATTTTCGAATAATGGCGGTTTATTGTGAATAGGGCGACCACCGACTTTACTTACTTGTGGCAAACCATCAATTGCATCGCCTGTTACATTAAACAATCGACCATTGATTCCTTCACCAATTGGCATTGCGATTGCTTTACCGGTATCTATTACTTCCATTCCGCGAACCAATCCCTCAGTTCCATCCATCGCAATGGTACGAACGCTATCTTCTCCTAAATGCTGTTGAACTTCCAATACCAATACATCACCATTACTTTTCTTTAATTCTAACGCATTATAAATTTCGGGCAATATATTATCGTTTGGAAAATGCACGTCCACAACGGCACCGATAATCTGCTTTACTTTACCTTTTGAAGCCATAATAAGAAAGGTTTAAAATTTGCGGCAAAGGTAAGGGAATGGATGTTTCAAAATGAATGATTTTTTTTAAAATTTTTATTTTTATAAAAATCTCACCAAACCCTTTCCCGGTATGGGGTTGCAAAAGTACAGATGTTTAATCTTCTGTACTTTCATCAAACTTTATAAAGCCTTTTAATTGATAATTGGAAAGGGCAGTTTGTGCTGTTAAAGAAACTTTTACAATTGGCAATAAATCTTGTTTTTTAAATTCCAGAAATGCCATCGCTTGTCCGCAAGCAATAAATTTCACACCGGCATCTTCTAATTCTTTGATAAGAATCAAGTTCGGATTATCTGTTTTAAAATTTGACCGATATGCATCATTATTTGCAATGGAGAATAAAGCAAATCCATGAACTACCACAACCACTTCTAAATTTTCTTTTGGAATACCTGAAGCAATATGCAAATTAATCACTCTTCCTACTTCAGTTAAACCCGGGTTTGCTTTTTTTACTTTAGCACTGTCTTTTGATCCGATAGTAACATTAAATAATAATTTATACTTCATATTCGGATCCGGTGTTTCGGTAACATCATTTACAGGAATTACACCCGACATGGTTTCAGATTTAATTACCGGATAAACAGCCGATTTCAGCAACTTTGCCATTCTTCTTTCTTCTTTCGTTTGCGGGGGATTTTCTTTTTTAGTTTCCTGTGCAAATGATGAAATAACAAATAACATCATTGCTAAAAAGAATAAATAATTTTTTTTCATGTTGATTGATTTAAATGCGTATTGAAGAAAAATAAAAATTGTTTATGCTATTGCATTAAATAAATAGGCTGCAATCAAACCACCAATGATGGGGCCAACAACAGGAATCCAACTATAACGCCAATCACTGTTACCTTTTCCTTTGATCGGCAAAATAAAATGCATGATACGCGGACCTAAATCTCTTGCCGGATTGATAGCATATCCTGTTGGTCCGCCTAAACTCAATCCAATTCCTAAAACAATGAACGCAACGGGTATTGCATTGAGCGCACCCATACTACTTGCAGGTGCTGCGATATTTAATGCTGCAAAGATCAATACAAAAGTTCCTGTTATTTCTGTAAGTAAATTATTCGGTGTACTTCTGATAGCAGGTGCATTACAAAAAACAGCTAATTGCACTGCAGCATCATTGGTTTCTTCAAAATGCTGGCGATACGTTACCCAAACAATCAATGCGCCCGACATGGCACCTAACATTTGCGCTACAATTAAAGTAGCAACCAACGACCATTCTATTTTACCAATGGCTGCAAAAGCTATCGTTACTGCCGGATTCAGATGCGCCTTACCACCCAATGATATTGCAGTAAATACACCAATAAAAACAGCGATTGCCCAACCAAAAGTAATTGCAATTAATCCGCCATTATTACCTTTTGTTTTGTTCAATAATACATTCGCTACTACACCATCTCCTAAAATAATTAATAATGCGGTGCCGGTGAATTCTCCGATAAAGAGTGACATACATAAAGGGTTTAATAATGAATGAAGAAATTATTGCAATGAATATTTTTTTGCTGTTCCTGTAAATGAGTCGATTTGCTGCTGCTTCCATTCTTCATCTCTGTTTAATTCATGCATCATCAATTCTGCCACAACGGAAGCAGATTCAATGGCGGCACCTGCATCTAAAAATAACATTCTTGTTCTTCTTGCCAAAACATCTTCTACACAAACAGCCATTTCTTTTCGCACAAACCAAATTACTTCTGCCTTAGTATAATCAAATGCCGGATGTATTTTTTCTTGCCAGGATGTATTTTCTTTGATTAAAGATTGAATTTCATTTGCATTGTTTCCATACACATGCCAATGATTATTTTTATCAATCGGTAAATTCCAGTCACCAATGGGCAATGTTGGTGTAATACAATCTTTCTTTGCTAACCTGGCAACAAACACTGCATTATCAATTGCATCCTGCGCCATCTTCCGATAGGTAGTCCATTTCCCACCGGTAATATTTATCAATCCGCTTTTTGAAACAATGATCGTATGATCTCTGGATAACAAAGAAGTATTACCACCACCTTTTATTTTTATCAAAGGCCTTAATCCGGCATATACTGCTTGTACATCTTTTCTTTCAATTGATGTTTTACAATAACGATTAAAATGTGAAAGGATGAATTCAATTTCCTGTTCCAAGGCAATGGGTTCCGTAGAAATTTTTTGCATAGGCGTATCGGTTGTCCCTACAACCACTTTATTATACCACGGTACTGCAAACAAAACTCTTCCATCAGAAGTTTTGGGGATAATTAATGCATGATCACCTTCAAAAAAATTTTGATTAATTACCAAATGAACCCCCTGTGAGGGTGAGATGATATGATGTTGTTCAGGATCATCCATTTGCATTATTTCATCCGTAAATACACCCGTTGCATTAATCACTGCTTTGCATTTCAACAGATATTCTTTTCCGTTTAATACATCAACTGCCTTTACAGCAACAATCTTTTTTTGATTTTTGGGAACACGTTTCTTTTCAAATCCCATGACTTTACAATAATTCAATATCGTTGCTCCCTGCTTCACTGCAGTTGAAGCAATATCAATGGCTAAACGACTATCATCAAATTGGCCGTCGTAATACAAAATACCACCTTGTAATTTTTTTGTTTGAATAGACGGAATTGATCCGATCACTTTTTTCTTTGATAATAATTTTGTCGGACCAACACTTAATTTTCCGGAAAGCAAATCATAGAACATCAATCCAATACCATAATATAATTTTTGCCAATAATTATATACCGGAAGAATAAATGCTTTTGCTGAAGTAATATGCGGTGCATTCTTTAATAATCTTCCTCTTTCCCGCAAAGCTTCAAAAACCAATTTAATATTGCCTTGTTCTAAATATCTTACACCACCATGCACTAATTTAGTAGAGCGACTGGATGTGCCCTTTGCAAAATCAAATTGTTCTAATAATAACACTTTATAACCTCTGCTCCCTCCATCTAATGCAGTGCCTAAGCCTGTTGCGCCGCCGCCAATGATGATGATATCCCATTCATCAACGGATGACACTTGTTCCAGCATTTCATTTCTGTTCATTCTTTTATTACACGGATTTTTACGAATTAATTTGCAAAAAATTTTATTTGCTTTACAGACTTATTTCGTCCAACTAATCGCAGCGCCAATTGCTTTTTTCCAACCATAGGACAATTCATTTCTTTTCTCCTCATTCATACGTGGAGAAAAAATTCTTTCCATTTGCCATTGTTGTTGAATTGCTTCCATATTCTCCCAATAACCAACAGCCAATCCTGCTAAATAAGCGGCTCCCAATGCAGTGGTTTCTGTAACAACAGGTCGTACAACTTTGCAATTCAAAAGATTGCTTTGAAACTGCATCAATAAATTATTGGTGGTTGCACCGCCATCCACTCTTAATTCTTTAATAGAAATTCCTGAATCTGCTTCCATTGCTTTCAGTACATCCATTGTTTGATAGGCAATGCTTTCCAAGGCAGCTCTTGCTATATGTGATGAGCTTGTTCCTCTGGTAATACCAACAATCGTTCCTCTTGCATGTTGGTTCCAATAAGGTGCACCCAATCCTGCAAATGCAGGAACAACATAAACGCCATCACTTGATTCCACTTCATCTGCCAATGACTCTATTTCTGAAGATGAGCGAATAATTTTTAATCCATCTCTTAACCATTGTACCACTGCGCCTGCAATAAATACACTTCCTTCCAATGCATAGTGTGTTTCTCCATTAATTTTCCATGCAATAGTTGTTAATAAATGATTGGTTGATGGAACTGCTTTTGTTCCGGTATTCATTAACATAAAGCAACCGGTACCATACGTATTTTTTACCATGCCCGGTTGCGTACACATTTGTCCGAATAAAGCTGCCTGCTGATCTCCTGCAATACCTGCTACAGGAATGTTATGCGCTGTTAATACATTTTGTGTTTCGCCATACACTTCGCTGCTGCTGCGCACTTCGGGCAGTATGGATATCGGAATATCAAAAATTTTCAATAGCTCATCATCCCAATTCAATGTATGGATATTGAACAACATCGTTCTGGATGCATTACTTACATCGGTCGCAAAAACTTTTCCTTTGGTAAGGTTCCATAATAACCAGGTATCAATCGTTCCAAAACATAATTCGCCTTTACTTGCTTTTATTTTTGCGCCGGCAACATTTTCTAAAATCCATTTTATTTTTGTGGCAGAAAAATAAGCATCTACTACCAACCCTGTTTTTTGTTGAATGATTTTATCATATCCATTCTTTCTTAACTCATCACAAAAATCAGCAGTTCTTCTATCCTGCCAAACAATGGCATGGTGAATAGGTTGCCCTGTTTCTTTATTCCAAACAACAGTCGTTTCTCTTTGATTGGTAATACCAATAGCTGCAATTTGATAAACAGTTAATCCTGCTTTGGTAATGGCTTCTGCAGCCACGCCCAATTGTGTACTCCATATTTCATTGGCATCATGTTCTACCCAACCCGGTTGCGGAAATATTTGTGTGAATTCTTTTTGTGCGACAGAAATAATGGAACCGTCTTTATCAAATACAATGGCACGGCTGCTTGTTGTTCCCTGATCGAATGAAAGAATGTATTTTTTCATGACAAAATCGTTTAATGAAAGATAAGCGATTTTATCAGTTCTGTAAAAGCTATAATTTTATTGAACGAATTTTTTGCGAATTATACAAATTAAGCACAAGAATTTTTTCTTTGTTAATTAAATCGAATTCGTATAGTCCTATTTAATTTGTGTAATCGGCTATCTTGGTTTTAACCATCTTTCAGGATCAACAAATTTTCCTTTTTCGTTGATCACCCGGAATTCAATTTTTCCGCCACCATCAAAATCTTCCGCCGCTTTTCCTATTACTGTTCCTGCTTTTACAGCCTGCCCTTTCGTAACATTTACATCAGCTAATTTATTATACGCGGTAAAATATTTTCCATGTTGCACCATTACATATTGATAATCGCCCAGATCTCCTATCACAGAAACCTCTCCATCTGCCACACACTTAACGGTTGATCCAACTTGTGTTCCTATTAATATGCCATCATTCAATTCAGTTAATGTTTTTGTGATACTTTGTTTACCGAAATGATCGGTTACCACTCCGCCTGAAACAGGCCATGGTAAGCGGCCCCGATTGTTTTCAAAATTGATGGACATCTCTTTTCCCTCAGGTGTTGATTCGAACACATTGTATTCTCTGCTGGAATTATCTTTTGCGGTAACTACACCGGTAATGGGTTCATTTGATTTTGGTGCAGCACTTGTTGCAGGATTTGTTTTAGCCGTTTCATTTGATGGCTTAACAATATTGCCGGCAATATTTTTTTTCTTTTGTTCATCAAGTGCTTTTTGTCTGGCAATCGCTTCCTGCTGTGCACGTTTAAATGCAGCTTCCAATGCTTTATTCAATTGTTGTTTTTCTCTTTCCCGTTTTTTCAATTGTGCCTGCACATCTTTTTCCTGATCTTTTAATTGTTTAACGACCTGATCTTTTTCTTTTTTATCATCTTCCAAAACCTTTAACTGACTGCTTTGTGTTTGCAGCGTAGAACTTTTTTCTGTTTTACTGTTATTGAGTGAAGAAATGTTTTGTTGCAGCAAATCTTGTGTTTTGATAATCGTTTGTGCTTCTGTTTCTCTGAACTGGCGATAACTTTTTAAATATGCCACTCGTTTTAAAGCATCATTAAAATCGGAAGATGAAAATAAAAAATTCAAATAAGCATAACTGCTTCTGTTCTCATAGGCAAACACAATGCTCTTGGCGTAATTTTGTTTAAGTGTATCCAATTCTCTTTTAAGATGATTGATCTCTAATTCCTTTGCATACATATCTTCTTCAATTCTATGCAAATCCTTATTGATATTGTTAATCAACCTTTCCCGCATAACAATTTTTCTTTGAACAATCGCCAATTGATTAAGTGATTGCTTTTTGTTATGCTGAATAGATGTTAATGTATTATTTAGCGCATCTATTTCTTTCTGAATATCCTGGACTTCTTTCTGGCGCTTTTGCAGTTCTTCTTTACTTGACTGTTGCTGAGCAAAGGAATTGGAAACAGCCAATAATAAACAAATCAGAATAATTAAACCTTTTTGCATCATCAGTTTTCATTGATCAAAATAAATAGTAACACCTGCTAAACGTTAAAAGTGCGAAGAAATTATTTACGTTTGATGTTTTTGGGTATATCAAACACATATTTTAACGGATCATTAAAGGAGACTTCTTTAAAATCAAGATAAATATCCAACTTTGCTTTTTCAGAAACAGAGATTTGCCTGTATTTGGCAAATGGCCTGCCATCGACCATATCATAAGAGCCAAAAGAAATATCACAGGTACGGCTCCGCATAATGTCAATATCATCTAATTTACTGTGCAATACTTTAAAATCGCTATTATCCAATGAGATTAAATGCTTAAATACTTCTCCTACCATTAACACCTGTAGTTGATTGCTTCCTGCTTTATAAGAAACCACATTGCTGTCTAAAAAAACAGGATTACCAACTAATATATCCTGAATAGTTTTGAAATCAAACGGAATATTTGTTGTGTCTTGCAAATAACTGATGGATCTGTATTGAATAGATTTTCCTCCTTTTAATTGAATCAGCACCACGCTGTCTTTATTAATGTAAATATTAGCCACCACGCCAATAGGAGATAATGTGACTTTAATATAAATCACACTATCTTTTTTGATGCTTAAATATGTGGTTACATTTTGGCTTTCCGTTGCACTTTCATAATTCACTTTTATCTTGGCATTAAAAGTTGTAAAGTCAATTTTTTTCTTCATCACTTTGCCCATGATATCTTTTACAATAGCAGCCGAGTCAACTTTTGGAATATTACTTACTACCACCGTTTTTACAGTATCCGGTTTTGAAATGGCTGTTTGAAGGGATTGCACTTTTTTTACCGGCTTACAAGAAACCGCCAGGAGAATAAGAATAATTATTGCTATACTATTTTTAATCATACATCTATTGTTTTCCGGTATGGCCAAATCCGCCTTCCCCCCTTTTTGTTTCATTAATAACATTAACCGGTATCCAATCTGCCTGTTCTACTTTTTGTAAAACCATTTGTGCAATACGATCACCATGATGAATGGTTACAGGTTCATTGGATAAATTGATTAATATAACTTTTAATTCGCCCCGATAATCCGCATCAACTGTTCCGGGAGAATTAAGGCAGGTAATCCCTTGTTTAATAGCCAATCCGCTTCGGGGGCGAACTTGAATCTCATAGCCCACGGGTAATTCAACGAATATGCCTGTTGGAATAAGTTGTCTTTCTAAAGATTTTAATATAATGGGTTCAGTCAAATTGGCTCTGATATCCATACCGGATGAACCTTCCGTTGCATAATCCGGTAGTTGATTAGAAGAGGCGTTGATGATTTTGATCTGCACTTTCTGCATGGCTGCGAAGGTAAGGATTGTTGAAACAGTTAAAAATATTGTTGAATAGAAAAAATATTAATGGTTTAGTCAGTATAATTCTATTTTTGTTTGCATTAACAATGCTGATGAAGAAGATCAAATCTCATATTATTTTACGATACCTGATATTGGCTTTTATATTATTAGAATTCCCTTCCTGTTTTAAAAATTTAACTGTTCAAAACCTCGTTTATTTTAATGATTTTGAAACAGGCCAATACAATGGCATTGAACTTTCCAGGTTTTATTTGTCAACTGATACACCTAAAGTTTTTGTTTTCAATGGCTCAAAAGTATTAGGCGGATTTAATAACGGAGCGTTTAGTGTTTCTTTAGGCCATCTGCCCGAACATAATGCCATCAATGTTGAATTTGATTTGTATATACATGGACCATGGCAAGGAGATTATTTAGGGACATCGAATATTCCGGATTTATGGAAGATTTTGATTGATGATAAAAATGTTTTACTAACCACTTTTTCAAATACATCTTACAAACAATCTTATCCAAATTATTATTTATCGGGGCCGGAGTATCCGGCACGCGGAGATGCTTATATCACTGCCATACCCGGAAGATGCAGTACCGCCAATCAACCGGACGGATCATCCTGGTATAAATTCGTTACCACCATTCCGCACACCCAAGACTCAACAACCATTTATTGTGCAGATGCACTGCAGCCATACAACAGCGGATGCATCAAAAGTTGGTCGATAGATAATTTAAAAATCACTGCTATTAAATATTGATTTATCAGAATGCACAATTAATCATTCATGACATTATTTAACAAAGAAAAAAATATTGCACTGTTAAAAAATAATGTCAGTTTCCTGCTCAATTTTTTTCATTTAGGTTTTATACAAGCATCCAATGCATTGTTACAGATTATTTTGTTTCCCCTCATCATAAGAATTGTGGGATTACAGCAATTCGGTTATGTAATAGTAGCCAATGCTTTTGCAGTTTTAATGGGCACAATTGTTAATTACGGAACAAGCCAATCAGGCATAAAAGACATGGCCCTGCACAAGAATGAACATGATACCAAATCATCTATCTTCTTTGCCATCTTATACTCCAGATCAATATTATTTGCGGTTGCATTAATAGTTCTTATCGTCATGTATGGCATGGATGTTGGAAATTTTTCTTATTTCCTTTTTGCATTACCCATTATTGCAGCAGAAATCATCAATCCGCTTTTCTTTTTTATCGGGATAGAAAAATTATTTGTTTTCAATGCAGCCAATTTAATATCTAAACTCGTTTCCATTGTATTAATTGTTCTCTTTGTACATGCTGCTCCGCAAGCCGATATGGTAAACTTTTTTATGGGTATGCCAAGTCTGTTTTTTTATATAGTATTGATTTTGTTTGCTGCAAAAAAATACCATATTCATTTTCGCTATCCGCATTTATCAGATCTGAAAAAATTATTGAAAGAAAATTTTTCTTTGGTATTCAATAGTGTTTCGGTGCATTTACAACAATCCTTTTTTCTTTTTACTTTATCCTATGCGGGAAATCCTTTGGTATTGGGAGCTTATTCGTTATGCGATAAACTGATTGGCGCCAGCAGATTGGTAATCTCCTCTTTTGCCACAACTGTTTTTCCGAGAGCTGTAAATATGTTTAATAATAACCCGGTAACCTGGTATCAAAATAAAAAGAAACTAAATATGCTTTTAACAGTTGTATTTCTTATTGCAGGATTGATTTTATTTTTAATGCCGGGTTTGATTATTTCCATTATCAGCGGACAAAGAAATGAATTATCCGAATCTTATTTGCGCATCATTGCCTTAACACCTTTATTCATTTCACTAAACGCATTGAATGTAATTGAGTTGCTTATTGAAAACGCATTTTCTGTTATTTTAAAGATATCTTTTATTATTCTTGTTTTGTCCGTTCTGGTTTCTTTATTTTTTGTTTGGATGAATATCCCTAAGTTCTTTGCTTTCTATCCGCTTATTATTGAAACAAGCTGTCTTATCATTTATGTGTACTTTATTAAAAAAATCCGTACAGGCAATTGATGTTTTAAGCGAGTTATTGGTTTACAGTTATTTTTGCATGAATGAGTAAAAAAGTAGCCATCATTTTAGTGAATTGGAACAGCTTTGGCTTTACCAATGATTGTATCATTTCTTTAAAAGAAATGTCTTTCCCTGATTACGATATTATTGTTACAGACAATGGTTCGCAGGATGGCTCGGGAAAACAATTAAAAGAAAGGCATCCGGATATTATTTTAATAGAATCAGATCAAAATCTCGGTTTCACCGGTGGTAATAATTTAGGATTACAATTTTCTATTCAAAACAATTATCTCTATTCCATTTTATTGAATAACGACACTTTCGTTGAAAAAGATTTTTTATCTGTATTAATTAATTATATGGATGAACATCCCGAAGCGGGTGCCATTCAACCAAAAATATATTTCAACCACAATAGAAATATTATCTGGAATGCGGGGTCTTATTACAATAAATTCTGGGGATATACCTATTCTAAAAATTATTTAAGAAGAGAAAAGAAAACCAATGATACTGTTAAAGAAGTGGATTGGATAACAGGTTGTGCTTTCTTGGTTCGCAATGAGGCCTTAAAAAAAACGGGCTTATTAGCAAGCAATATGTTTATTTATTCGGAAGATATTGATTTGTCATTAAGGATACATCAGTCAGGTTATACATTAATGTATCATCCGGCATCTGTTATTTATCATATTGCCGGCATGTCAAATAAAAATAAAATCAAAGGAAAAGAAGGGTATTTGAATCCGATTGTGCATTATCTGAATGAAAGAAACAAGATCTGGTTTCTGAAAAAGTATACTCCGTTTTATTGCATCCCTACAGTTTTTATATTTAATTTTTTTTATTCACTTGGCATAATGCTTTATTTTGTGGCACGTCTGCGGTTTCAAAAATTAAAAGCCATTATCAAAGCTGTTAAAGATGGCATTACAGGCAATATTGAATACGATCAAACATTATCATGAAAAGTATAGTTATCACAGGTGTTGCAGGTTTATTAGGTTCCAGAATGGCTGAATGGATTTTACAACATCAATCAGCATACCATATCATCGGCATTGATAATTTAAGTGGCGGTTATAAAGAAAATATTCCTTCGGCAGTTGAATTTCATCAGGCAGATATTTCAACCAATAATCTTGATTTGTTTTTTGAAAATAAAAATGTTGAATACGTTTTTCATTTCGCTGCTTATGCAGCAGAAGGGCTAAGTCCTTTCATTCGAAAATTTAATTACACCAATAATTTAGTTGCGACTGCTAATGTGGTAAATGCGTGTATCAGGCATGAGGTAAAGAGATTGGTGTTTACATCAAGCATGGCAGTATACGGAATTGGCAATCCGCCATTTTACGAAACACATACCCCCAATCCGATAGATCCGTACGGTGTTGCTAAATATGCCTGTGAAATGGACATTCAAATTGCAGGTGAACAACATGGATTGGATTGGTGCATTCTTCGTCCGCATAATGTGTATGGAAAAAATCAAAATATCTGGGATAAATACAGAAATGTTCTAGGTATCTGGATGTATAATAAAATAAATAATCAACCCTTTACCATTTTCGGAGATGGCGCTCAGCAACGTGAATTCAGTTATATAGATGATTGCTTATTGCCTTTTTGGAAAGCTGCCGTTAATGAAAATACTTCCAAACAAATCATTAATATCGGCGGCACCCGGGCATACACCATTTCAGAAGCAGCTGCTTTATTGCAAGAAATTGTTGGCGGTGCTGAATTGCTTTTTTTAGAACAAAGGCATGAAGTGAAACATGCATTGCCTGCTCATGATAAATCTATTAAATTATTAGATTATAAAGATATTACTCCATTGAAAGATGGCTTAACCAACATGTGGCAATGGGCGCAACAACAACCTGAAAGAAAAAGAATGGAATGGGATGCTTACGAATTAGATAAAGGCATGTATCGTTCCTGGAAATAATGATTGCCTTTTAATATGATCAACTCCCGTTTTTCATAATTATATTGCAGCTGCAATACAACATGTTTTTATTTCCATTGATATATATCGCAGCCTTCATTTATGCGATGCTGCTTTTATCCCGTAAAAATATACTGGGTGTATTGGTATTTATCGTTTTTGGATTACCCATTTACATGCACGCTTTATCGGTAACGTATAGCTATGGCTTCTTAAAATTAATTCCTGCATTGATTACTTTTAAAGAGATAATAGTTGTAATAGGTTTATATACAGTATTGATGCAGTTAAAAAATAAACCCCGGCTTCATTTAATCGATGCATTGATATTAATTTACTTCACGTACACATTTGTATTTGCCATATTACCTATCGGTTCTTATAATTTATTTTCAAGGCTTATTGCATTTAAAAGTTTATCCTTTTTTGTATTCATTTATTTTATCGGAAGATTTTGTAATGCCAAAGAAATTAATATAACGCAGCTTTTCTCTTATATCTGTATGGTAGCAGTGGTGGCTGCATTGGTTTTATCTGTTGAAGTAATAACCGATCAATACCTGCATCTCAAAACAGGATTCCCCGAGTTCATGGATTATTATTACAATGCGCAACCAACCGGTACGCAGGGTTTATCCTGGACATTCGAATCGTCATTAGGTAAAAAAAGATTTGGAAGCATCTTCTCTGACCCGTTAGAATTTTCTGCATCAATTGTTTTAATTCTTTGCGTATTGATGGCATTATCTACCAATAAAAAATTCAAGATCCGTTTCTCAGCTTTTAACATTACCATTTTCACAGCAGCATTATTTTGTATCATTTTTGCCATTTCACGTGCCTCGTTTGCCGGATTTTTTTTATTGATCTATTGTTATGGATGGATCAGTCATAATAAAACAATGGTCAAAATATTTCATTATTTTTTTCTTGCAATCCTCGGAATAATCATTTTCTTTTTTGCCAACGGAGATTTGTATGACCTGATCATTAATACGGTAAGTTTTCAGGAAGCTTCTACCGTAGGGCATTTATTGCAATGGATTGAAGGTGTCACTGCCATCATCAATCACCCGCTGGGATTGGGCTTGGGAGAATCCGGAAGAATATCCATGACAGCCGAGCAAAATACCGGTGGAGAAAATCAATTAATTATTATCGGTGTTCAGGCAGGTATTATTTCTGTTCTTTTATATGGTGCTGTTTATATTCAATTAATAAGAACAGGTTTAAAACATTTGCCTTTTGCAAAAGGCAAAAGAAGAAAAGTGATATTGGCTGTAGTATTATTAAAAATAGGGTTGATCATTCCATTAATGACTTCCTACATTGATTCATTTAATTATTTAACTTATGCAGGATATTTTTTAAGTGGTTTAATGGTGAATATGATTATGCAGGATGAACAACAACCTGATGCACCAAAAGTATTGATTGAACAACCATCCCTGACATAGAATAATGGAAGTAATTATTTTTTACAATATACTTCACCGAATAAGCATTTATGGAAATAAGAACAATTCAAACAGCATACAGAAACCCTTTTCGATTAATTAAATCATCGCCGGGAATATTTTTTTATAAGCATGGTGTTTATCCATATAATAAAACTATTTATCACTCATTAATCAGAGTTACCTGCCGATTGCTTTTACTCGCTGCAAAAAAATTCAACATTGCGGGCCATGGCATTATGGAGATAGCATATAAAAATCAGCCAACTAAAAAAACACTTCGATTCGATTCCCGAAATAGCCAATATCACAGCATTTACATGCCCTATAATCAATCAGGTTATGAATTGGAAACGACCATGCTGCTTGATTATTTTATACAACAGAACCCTGCTTTAACTTTTTTTGATATTGGTGCCAATTGGGGGCATATGTCTTTATTCGTTTTATCCAATCCGAATTTTAGCGGAAAAGTTGTTGCTTTTGAACCATATCCGCCTTCTTATCATGATTTAACATTGATCAGTCAACTAACAGAAACAAATAAATTTTTCCCTTATAATATTGCGTTAAGTGATAAAGAAGAACATGTTGAGTTTCATCATCCTGACACTATTCATTCAGGCATTATCAGCGTAAGCAGCAGCAGCAACCATGCGGATACAGATCATTACAATGCCATCAGCTTAGATTCATTTTGTAAAAAAAATAATATAAAACCCAATCTGCTGAAAATTGATGTAGAGGGATTTGAATTAAATGTTTTGCAAGGTGCGGTGGACATATTAAAAGAAAAACAACCCTTTATTATAATCGAGAACAATAGCAGTGACGCTAACTGTGCAGCCGTTTTATCTTTTTTAGAAAAAAACGGATATGCCATTTATTATCCCCGTTTGGTTGAAACGGCTGCAAACAATTTAATTGAACAGGGAGAATACAGTACCAAAGCGTTTTCTAAAGAAGAACTTTGCTTAACACGGTTAAATGCACAAAACAGAAATCAATTTCAGGAACACCTGAACTTAGTCTGTTTGCCAAATAATTTTTAATACCTGAAGCCGATTTGATTTAATTCATTACTAACTATAGCATATACTTCATTTACTTCAATCAATTCCATACAAACCGGATTACCACAACCGAAAGGAGTTTTTAAATAACAAGGACTGCATGCTAAGTTTTTACTAACCACAATATTATTTACAAATGGCGCACACCATGCAGCAATGGTTGGTCCGAATAAAGTAACGGTTCTAACATCACATGCCGATGCCAGATGCATGATTCCACTATCATTGCCAATAGCCAATTTGGCTTTACTGAGCAATGCACTCAAACGACGAATGGATAATTGCCCTGCCAATGAAATAACACTCTCAGAAGATAGTTTTTCTGCAATAGCATTGCATATCTCCATTTCATCATTACCACCAACCAAAATAATATTGATGGAATAATGCTGAATAATTTTGCCAATTAAATCTTCGAATTTTTTTAAGGGCCATCTTTTATGTATTCCCCATGCACCGCATCCCGGATGAACAACAATAAAGTTTGTGTTGGTACAAATTGTTTTGATTTTTTTTTCAGCAAATATCAAATCCTCATTTTCAAAATATACAGATGGATTGTGCTTAATAGAGATGCCCAGCATTTCCAACATTTTCCAATGATTCACTACTTTATGCTCACTGAAATTTGTGGTGTATGAATAAGTAAAGAGAAAAGAAAAAAAACTATCCTTATCACCCAAACTGATTTTCGCACCCGTCATCCATGCCAACAAAGCCGTTTTACCGGGATGATCTGAAATAAACAAATCGATATGTTGTTTTCTTAATTGAAAGAGGAATTGTATTTGCCGGACAACAGTTTTTGTACCACTATCATACACGATGATCTCATCTGCCCTTGTTTTTCCACCGAATAATTCCGCAATGGTTTTATTTTTTACAATGATGGTCAAATGCAAAGCAGGCTTGTATTCTCTTAAGGCAGAGATCAATGGTGCAGCGCAAATCACATCACCAATTCCATTAGGTAAATAGAGACAGGCTTTATTGATATTTTTAAAATCAATCACTTTTCCGGAAATGAAATTTTTACTTGAATGATATGTTGCAATAAATAAGCTGTCCACAATAAAATGATCGGAACAATCACATAAAACTGTCTTTGCTCCGAACAGATTAATACAGATCCGCCTAAATAAAAAAATAAAAACATCAATAAACAAAGTATGATGAATGAAATACGTTTCATAAATACAATCGTTACAATACAACTGAATAACAGAAAACTAAAAACAATCGCATTGGGTGGAATACGCAACAATGTTTGAAAGCGCTGAAAATAAAACGACTGTGGCACACCAAAAATCATTCTGCCAATATTGGCAATACAATTCTTTACATATTTTACCGGATGCTGCTTAATATTTTCAATGGCTTTCTTTTTAAATGCTTCATCCTGTTCAATAAAATTCAACTTTCTGAATACCGCAAAATCTGCTTCATGGTTTTTTGCAAAGAAGCTCGAATTGCATGGTATTAAGCTATCCCATCCGCAATAGGTGGTAAACGTTTCATTGTTCCAGTCACCAAATTCTCCTTCATAAGGCGTGCTGGCCCAATATAAAGAAGATCCGCCTGTACTGGCCCAGTATAAAGGTTTTCCGGTTAAATGATAGGTATAAAACAAATATGGCAGCGTGCAGGTAAAAGCGATTAATAAAATAGCTGCTAATTTTTTCATTGCTGCTTTTTTAAACATAAACCCTGCAATAAATGCAACCAATATCATTACATACAACACATAAGCAAACATCACTTTAGTCAATATTAAAAAGCCAAGCAACAAACCCGATAACCAAAAATGTTTTTTATTTTTTTGCTGATCAGTAAAAAATAAAACCATCGTGTATTGAAAAAGCGCAATCAATAAAATAGTCAATGGTTCTGTATTTACTCTGCCCATTTCTTTAAATACTATATAATAGCAAGCCCAAAATAAACTGAATGTGATGGCTTTATTTCTGCTTACAAAAAACAATAAGGTTTTAAACAACACTACAACTGATAAGTATTGAAAGACCGCATTCAATATCACCAATCCAATCGTTGGCAAATGCAGCGCAGCAAAAGGCATCAATACAATGGGATAGCCCGGTCCGTTCCATAAATAGATGCCGCCTTTGGGAGAATAAAATCCGTGCAATAAATTTTGTGCATATTCGTAATAGCGGCCTTCATCTCCTTCAAAACTATTTTTATGCATCAGGCATACGGCAATGATGTATAAAAACAGAAATGGCAGAAACAGGAGCCACGGATTTTGTAAACGTTTTTTGTTCATATTCTATACTAATTCAGCTGCAATTGAACCTTATTTTATCTAAGATAAAGAATACATTCGCATTCTGTCATTTACAATTTCAGAATGATGACCGGAATGAATAAAAGCGACTTGCGAATTTATAATATTTTTGAAGCGCCTGTTAAACCATCAAGCATACAATGAAACAAACCGAATGCCCGATATGTCATGCGCCCGGCAATACGCTTCATCAAATAGTATTTGTATCGGGCAATGAAAAACAATATCAGATTCGACAATGCCATCATTGTAAAAACGTGTATACTTTTTTCGATGATGAGATTGATATGCAATCGCTTTATGAAGATGAGAATTATAAACTTCGCGATACACATCGATCCATTTTTTATCGCATTCAGGCATTCGAATACAAACAAGTGATTCATCACATCCAAAAATACATCACTGCCAAAACTCCTTCCCTGCTTGATTTCGGCAGTGGCAAAGGCTTGTTTTTATATTTTGCCAAACAATCAGGCTTTGCCGTAAAAGGCGTTGAAACAGCTATACCCCGGGCAGATTATGCAAAGTCAACTTTTCAATTAACCATCCATACCGATCATTATACACAAGGAAAAATATTTGATGAATCATTTGATGTGATCACTTGTTTTCATGTACTGGAACATTTAAATAACCCCAAAGAGCTGTTACAAAATTTAGTGGCCTCTAATTTAAAAGAAGATGGATTAATATTGATTGAAGTGCCCAATTTCAATAGCTGGCAATCTAAATGGGCAGGCAAATATTGGTTGCATTTAGATGTGCCAAGGCATCTTTCTCATTTTACTCCGTTGCAGTTAAAGCCGGTTATTGAAAATATCGGGTTCACCATCATTAAAGAAGCATATTTCTCTTTTCATTTAGGCATTATCGGAATGATGCAAACACTGTTTTCTTTTTTTGGCTATAAAAGATCTTTGATCATTGATATGAAAGAAAAGAACTCAACAGGCTTATTCATTGCAATTATAATGACTTTCCCATTTGCTTTTTTATTAGAATGCCTGGCTGCACTTAATAAAAAAGGAGGCATCCTGCGCTATTATGCCATCAGGCAAAAAAATATTATTTAATATTGAGGCCATGAACATTCTGGCATTACATAGTTCTTCGGGTTTATATGGTTCGAGCAAGGTTTTTTTAGAAACCATCAAAACCTTTGTACAGCAAGGCTATCAGGTAACTGCTGTGGTTTCTGAAGAAGGGCCTTTATGTGATGAAATGAGAAAGGCACATGCGGATGTACGCCTGATTCGTTTGGGTATCATCCGCAGAAAATATTTTCATCCCATTGGTATCCTCAATCGTTTATATTATTCCTGTAAAGCATTTTATTCGCTCAAAAAAATAATCAAAGAAAAAAATATTGATCTTGTTTATTCCAATACCACCGTAACAGTAACAGGCGCTTTTGCTGCAAAAGCAAGCGGGAAAAAACATATCTGGCATGTGCATGAAATTATTGAAAGCCCTGCGATATTAATTCGATTCATTGCATGGATGATGAATCATTATTGTACTTCACTCATTGCAGTGTCGCAGGCAGTGATTGATCATTGGAAAAAAAACAAAGTAAGCACCGGGTTTAAATTGGTGTATAATGGTTTTGATTATTCCGCTTTCAATCAACCGACCTCTACCTTAAGAGAAGAATTATCTATTTCAAATGATGCGATCGTTATTGGTACAATCGGTCGTATCAATACCATAAAAGGGCAAAATTATTTTTTAGAAATTGCAGGCCAACTAAAAGCCAATAACCAGGCGCTTGCATTTGTTATTGTTGGAGATACGGTTCCCGGATATGAAAAAATATTCGATGATTTAAAAAAACTTACCATTAAAGAGAAAATAAACGAGGTTGTTTATTTTACCGGATTTAGAAATGATATCAGCAATGTATTAGCTGCTTTCGATATTTTTGTTTTACCGTCCATAATGCCGGACTCCTTTCCTACCGTGGTTTTGGAAGCCATGGCAGCAGGTAAACCAATTGCAGCCACCAAACAAGGTGGTGCTGCAGAAATGGTGATTGACCATGAAACGGGATTATTCATTGCATTAAACAATGCAGCTGATGCTGCCAGGAAAATGGAAGAATTGATTAACAATAAAACACTTCAACTACAAATGGGACTGGCAGGTAAGCAAAGAGTGCACCACTATTTTTCTTTGCAACAATTTCAACACAATATCATTAAAGCCATACAATGAAAGTAGCGATCATCGGAGCCAAAGGGTATCCTTATGTGTATGGCGGATATGATACATTTGTAAAAGAGTTAGCCGAAAGGCTTATTCAAAAAAATATCAGCGTTACTGTTTACAATCATAAAAAATTATTTACTGCTTATCCTGAAACCGTTAATGGTATTCAGGTAAAATACATCAATGCCATTGAAACAAAATCATTAAGCCAGTTAACCCATTCGGTTAAATCCATACTGCATGCCTGTTTCAGCGATGCTGATATTATTTTAGTAGTGAATGCAGCCAACGGTCCATTCGGTATATTTACCAAACTCTTTCACAAAAAAACCATTATTAATGTAGATGGGGTAGAATGGGAAAGACCCAAATGGAAGGGCCTGGGAAGCAACTATTTTTATTTTGCTGCATGGTTGGCCACTAAATTATACGATCGGATTATTACTGATGCAGAAGAGATGAAAAAAGTGTATGCCGATAAATTTAAAACCAATTCAACAGTTATTGCCTATGGTGCCAATAAGGGTTCATCAACAAATACAACCATTTTACAAAGATTACAACTTCAATCCAGAGGTTATTATCTGGTGATCGGGAGATTGATACCGGATAACAATGCTGATATTATTGTACAGGGTTTCATTCAATCATCATCAAATAAAAAATTATTGATCGTGGGTGATGTGAGTTATAAAGATGATTATGCTGATGCCATCAAAAATATTCAACACCCCGATATTATTTTTGCAGGTTATGTAAATGATGCCGATGAATTAGCAGCATTGTATCATCATTGTTATGCCTATGTTCACGGACATGAATTTGGAGGTACCAATCCAACGATGATACAGGCATTGGCAAGCAACTGTGCCATTCTCGCATTGAACACAAGATTCAGCAGAGAAATGCTTGCTGATAATGAATACGGTGTTTATTTTGAAAAGGATGCAGTTTCTGTTGCTAATCACATTAATTATTTGGATGCGAATGAAACAATAGTGCAGGCATTACGAGAACATGCTTCGCAAGCCATCACAGAAAAATACGACTGGGATTGCATCACAGAGAAATACATTGCTGTGATGAAAGAATTATTGTCAACCAATAAAAAAGCATGAATTTTGAAAAAAAGAAATTAAACTGCAGTACTATTAAAATACATTGATTGTTTACAACCTGCTTTCTGTCTATGTTTCACTTCGGCAAGCTCAATAAAAGCTGAGGGGCTCAACATGACAAAAAGTTGCCGGCCTGAGGCTTCCAAAGGCCGATATAGTAATCAGTTTCAGCTTTAAATAACATAAAAAGGGTAAAAGAAATTAGTCATATAAAAATGAAGTCAATCTCAATTATAAAAAAAATATTCTTACTGTTCATCCTCCTCTTTTTCTGCCAATACATTTCAGCACAGGCAGTTTGGGAGAATTACAGAAACGAGATCTATCCTTATTTATCAAGGATGGCGCAAAAAGGGTTGATCAGCTTTGATGATATCATTCAGCCTGTCAGCAGAACCAGGATCAATGAAGCATTGCATACGCTGAACGAGGAAAAAGAAAAATTATCCTCCATAGAAAAAAAAGAATTGGCTTTTTATTTGCGTGAATATGCACCCGATCAAACAATATCCAAAACAGATTTCTTTAAATCCGATGAAAAGAAAAGATGGAGAGCATTCAGTGCGTCTGATAATGGTGTAACATTTAATGTCGATCCGATTATTCAGGGTGGTGGTGCATCGGGAACCAATACCAATTATATCAGCAGAGGCATTGGTATCAATGCCTGGGGAAGCATTGGCAAACATGTAGGCTTTCAGTTTTATGGCAATGATGTAAACTTAAGTGGTACAGGTGCAGATACCAATAGTATACCCAATAGTAATCCGGGATTTGTAAAGCAATCCGACTCCGGCGATCACCGGCATATCAATTACACTGAGATCAGAGGCAGTATCTCTTATGCATGGAAGAACGGGTCTATCAGTTTCGGCCAGGATTATTTAACCTGGGGCTATGGCGAGAATGGTAAAATGGTTTTATCAGATAAATCTCCTGCCTATCCTTATATCCGTTTTGATTACAAACCTTTTAAATGGTTAAGTTTTAATTATGTGCATGCCTGGTTAAATTCCAATATTGTTGATTCGGGTAGAACCTATGGTTATAACAATACCGTGTATGGCGGACAAAGAATTATTTATATCCCCAAATTCATGGCCACCCATTCTGTTACCATCAAACCAAACAACAAATGGGATATCAGTATCGGAGAATCCATCATTTACAGCGATCAGGTGAATATTGGCTATCTCGTTCCGGTGATGTTCTTTAAGATCTATGATAATGTTTCCAGCAATGGCAATATTCTGGCAGGGGATAACGGACAATTCTTTTTTCAGGTAAGTTCCAGAAACTGGATCAAAAAAGTACACCTGTATGCTACCCTGTTTGTGGATGAAATTCGTATCACTCAAATTTTTACAGACAGTAATCGCAATCAAATAGGTTTTAATCTCGGTGCTTCTGTTACAGACGCATTCATTCCTTATTTAACATTAACCGGAGAATATACCCGGGTGAACCCCTTTGTGTATGCAAATCTAAACCCGGCACAAGCATATACCAACCATGCTTTTAATTTGGGAGATTGGATGGGCAATAATTTCGACCGATTGATTTTAGCTGCCCGATACACCCCTTTAGCAAGAGTAAAATTATATGCACGGTATCAATACATCCGCAAAGGCGGGCCGGGTACTCCCTTACAACAATATTTTTTACCTGAACCTCCTTTCTTATTCGATTATCAGTATGCTTTAAGAGAACTGCTCCTGCAGGGATCTTATCAATGGAAACATAATTTGTATCTGCAGGGATCCATCAATCTTTCTAATCAAAAATTTGCTAACGGAACTTCTTTTAACAGAAATGTAATAAGTGCAGGGATCAATTACGGACTGTAGTTTGAGTGTTTCACACTAAGCTACTAAGAATACAAGGCATACAAAGGCTTTGCTTCATTCTAATCTTCTATACTTTTTATAAAGAGTTCTAAGCCAATAAAAACCTTCGTGTACTTTGTATCCTTTGCCCCTTTGTGTGAAACCATTCGCATTATCTCATGAATAATTAAGATATTTGTTGCGTACATTTATCAGTATCATATCTTTAAAGCATGATTAGAAAAGCGATCTATACTATTCTATTACTAAGTTTTTATTGTATTGGACAGGCACAGAATTTACCCGGCGCTGCCGGACAAATCTCCGATCAGCAATTATTGCAATTATATCAACGGGCACAGGCAGCAGGTATGTCGGAATCAGATATCGGCAATTTATTATCCAAACAAGGCTTAAGCGCTGCTGAGATCACCAGCGTTAAAAAAAGATTGTCTCAATTACAAAATACCAAACAAAGCACTTTATCAAAAGGGAATATCAGAGATACCATCGGTTCTTTACGTGATACAGGATGGGTATTGCAATTGCCGGGTTTCAGAAGCAAGTCGAATATCTATGGCATGGATTTTTTTAATACCCCCAATCAATCCTTCTCTCCGAATTTTAAGATCGCCACACCCAAGAATTATATTTTAGGTACAGATGATGAACTCATCGTTACGTTAACAGGTTTTAATGAAGTGAGCATTCAGGATAAAATTTCAGTGGAAGGTGTTTTCCCTCTGCCACATGCAGGTTTTGTTCATTTAAGCGGCATCACCATTGATGAAGCAACCAAAAGAATCAGGAATAAATTGGCCATTGCCTATCCTGCCATCAGTTCAGGTAAAACACAGGTTTTTGTCAGCTTGGGCAATATCCGTAATATCAGCATCTCTATCATCGGCGAAGCATTTAAGCCGGGCACTTATACCATCTCATCCCTGGCGAGTTTTTTTAATGCCTTGTATTTATCCGGCGGGCCAACCGATTATGGTTCTTTAAGAAAGATTGAATTGATCAGAAACAATAAAGTAATTGAAGTGATCGATTTTTATTCTTTCTTACAAAAAGGGACATTGGATAAAAATATCCGTTTAGAAGATCAGGATATCATCCGCATTCCGGTATATCAGAAACGCGTTAGTTTAACCGGTGAAGTAAAGAAACCTGCGATCTATGAATTATCCGATAAAGAAACATTGACCGAATTACTGAATTTTGCCGGCGGCTTTAGTGATAATGCGTATAAAGCTGTTGCCAAAGTTGTTGAAATAGGTGCCAAAGAAAAAAGCGTAAAAGATGTGGCTGCCGAAGATTTTAATGATTATATTCCCAAAAATGCCGACTCTATTTATTTTGAAAAGATCAATGCCAGATTCGAAAACAGAATTATGTTGGCAGGTGCTGTCAACAGGCCGGGCACTTATGAATTAACCAAAGGCCTTACCCTGAAACAACTCATTCAAAAAGCAGATGGTTTAAGAGAAGATGTTTTTTTAAGCAGAGGGTATATTAAACGGCTGACTGCAAATGCAGACAGGCAAATGCTTTCATTCGATCTTATTAAATTAATGCATGGCGAAGAAAACGATATTGTTTTGAACAGAGAAGATTCCATTGTGGTGCTGGCAAAAGATAGTTTAAAAGATATTCCATCTGTTACCATCAGCGGTTCTGTTCGTGCAGCCGGTACTTATGTGTTTAGAGAAGGGATGAAGCTGGAAGATCTGATTGCATTGGCAGGGGGCTTTACCATTAATGCAGCCAATCATCGTGTAGAGATCAATCGTTTGAAAAAAAATACAGCAGATACCCTCGCCAATAAATTAATCGATCTCATTACACTGAATGTTGATTCTGCTTTACAAAATACCGATAAGGGTTTTGCATTGCAACCATTGGATTATGTTTTTATTCCTGAACTATTGAATTATAAAATGCTGGGTAATGTAAAAATCAGAGGTGAAGTTTTATATCCCGGTGATTATACATTGGAAAGAAGGGATGAAGCAGTACTCGATTTAGTTAACAGGGCAGGTGGTATTAGTCCTTTGGGTTCATTGAGTAATTTGCAGGTCTATAGAAACGGATTACGCGTAGGTACCAATATTTTTGAAGACGGTGCTGCAAAAACAGAACGCTTTTTATTGTTGCCGAATGACAGTATCTATGTTCCCAAGAACGAATCTTTTGTGCAGGTAAACGGTGCTGTATTCAATCAGCAAATTGTTAGTTACGAATCAAGCCGATTCCTGTATTATATATCTGCTGCAGGTGGTGTAAAAGAAAACGGAAAATTAAAACGTGCCTATATTCAATACAGTAACGGCATGAACAGAAAAATCAAACATTTTTTATTCTTCCGTTCATATCCTAAAGTATTACCCGGCAGTAAAATTATTGTACCCGAAGCTTCTGCCATGGAAGGATCAATCAATTTAGGCCAGGTATCTTTATATGCCGGATTGGTAACTACTTTAGTGGCGTTGATTAGTGTAATAAAGAATTTATAATGGAAGAAGGTCTTTGGCCTTTAGTAACAACACCTAAAGACTAATACCCAAAGACTAAAGACTAACACCCAAAGACCAAATACATGACGCAAAACATCCACGATATAGAAGAACCTGAATTCTCTTTCAGGAATGTTGTATTGCATTGGGCAAACAGCTTTAAATATGTATTAAGTCAATGGAAATTTTTATGCATCATTGGATTAACCGGTGCATTAACCGGTATCGGGTACGGTTTATTAAAACCAAGTACGTATACCGCCAACTTAACTTTTATTGTAGAAGAATCCAAACCTGCAGGAGGATCGGTATTATCAGCTTTATCCGGATCATTGGGTTTTGATGTAGGTGGATTGAACGGAGGCAACGGTATTTTATCCGGCGATAATGTATTGCAATTGGTAAAGAGCCATTCACTCATAAAAAAAACATTGCTTACGCCTTATAATGATTCAGGCAATTATTCATTGGCAGATAAATATGCAGATACCTATGATTGGAAAACCAAATGGCGGAACAATCCAAAGATCGGCACAGACATTCATTTTACTGCTGATAAAAAAAACTTCACCAGATTAGAAGACAGCTTGTTACAATTGCTCATCAGGAAAATAGATGAAGAAGATGTGGATATCAGTAAGCCGGATAAAAAATTAAGTTTCTTCGAAATCAATACAACGATGAGAGATGAAAGATTGAGTCAGTTGTTTTGTGAAAGATTATTAAAAACCACTACTGATTTTTATATTGAAGCCAAAACCAGAAGAACCCGAAAGAATGTAGAAAGATTACAATCCAGAGCCGACAGTATTGGTAATTTATTGAACAGGAAAACAGTCAATGCAACTGAAGCCGATAAATTATTATTGGATGCCAATCCTGTTTACAGTAATCCTGCGGTGAATGCTGAGATCAGTGGAAGAGAGAAGGGAATGATCAATGCTATCTATTCGGAAATTGTAAAGAACCTCGAAGTAAGTAAAACGGCATTAATACAGGAAACACCCACAGTTCAAATAGTAGATGAACCTGAATTGCCATTGAAGAAAAATAAATTACGATTATTGTTCGCTGCATGCTTTGGCGCACTGATTGCTGTTGCAGCAGGTGCAGTGTTTTTGTTGTATGGGAGGAAAGAAAGTCTTTAGTCTTTAGGTGTTAGTCTTTGGTCTTTAGGTATTAGTCTTTAGCAAAAACCCGTTTTTTGTCAATTCATAACAATAGTTATTCGTACCCAATCCTCCACACTCCTTTGTATTGTTGTATCCTCTGTCGCTTTGTAAAATATAACCGCAAAGCACGCAAAGAGCCATCAAAATAAACAGCTGATCTATAAAACCCTTTGCGATTCTCCTTTACTCCGCGTTTCAAACTCCCAAATACCAATACCTATCCCGGTTTTACACAAAGAAACGAAGTAGTCAAAGTACACAAAGTCTTTCTTGCTTCTTATATTGAGTCTATTAGCTTGTACCGGCCTTGCCAAAGTGAAGCATGATGAACCTTGTTTTAATCGAATTCACCCTTCCCCCGATGACTATCGGGGAGGATGACAGCTCGTTTCATGATGAAGTGAAGCATGATGAAATGAGACATAATGAACCTTGTTTTAATCGAATTCACCCTTCCCCCGATGACTATCGGGGAGGATGACAGTTCGTTTCATAATGAAGTGAAGCATGATGAACGTAAACCCCTGTCATGCTGAGGCTCTCGAAGCGATTGTCATGCTGAGGCTCTCAGCTTGTACTGAGTTTATCGAAGTGAAGCATATCTCAGTATATACCAATTAAAATAAACAATCCATCATTTCACCACGCTGCGTTTCAAACACCCAAAGACCAACACCTAAAGACTAAAGACCAAAGACTAACACCAAAAACTATCCCGCAATCTTCAAAAATTGCTCAGGCGTATAAACAGGCAATGCAGGAATGCCCTCTTTTTGCAATCGCTTATCTCTCGAAATAAAATAATCCAATTGATGGTGCAGTGCAGTATAATATTGCAGCGCATCTTCAATATCCCTGATCTTTGAATGTAAAGCATTCATGGTAACACTATGTGAAATGTCTATCACTTTTATGTCAGATAACAGATGTAGCAGTAATTCTTTTGCCTTTTCTACGCCATAGGCTTTGCTTAGCCAATAACCAACGATATGAACAACGGCAGGTGTAATAAAAGCTTCACAGTTTCCTTCCACCACTAAGGAAATCATTTTTTTAGCAATGGTATATGCTTCTCTTTTCAGCGTAAAATCAAGTATTATATTGGCATCCAGGAATATTTTAGAAGCCATAACGTTTTGATTGTTCTTTGTAAAATAATGCTTTCAGGTCAGCATTGGTGTCAATAGCAGGCTTCTCTAATTTCTCTACCAGATCAAGAATATTTTTGTTCTTGGTTTTTTTGGTCAGCGTTTTAAAATAACTTTCTACCAATTCCGATACACTGGTCTCCTGTTTAGAAGCATACCGTTTCATTTGATCTAACAGTTGATTATCAATAGTTAAATTTAGTCTTGCTTTCATAAAACAAATATACGCATAATTTTATTTTATGCGTATAACTGATGGTTTGCCTCACCCTTCTGTCGTTGTAAGTAGCCGATCTTAATTCCGCCACTCCTTTGTATCGTTGTATCCTTTGTCGCTTGTGAAACAAAAAAAATTACTGCTTATGTAAAACAACTTAGCGTTTCTCCTTTACTCCGCCTTCTTTGCGTTTCAATCTCCCACCAAAGACTAACTACCAAAGACTAACACCTAAAGACCAAAGACTCCCCCCTACAGCCTGTAAGAAAAACTCAATTGCCCGTGAAAATTCAGCACATCATTGTTGTTATTAAAAATACTCACACCCGGAAAATATACCTTCCACCACTCGTAGTTTAAACTTCGTATCAATCCCAATTGAGAAGAAATCGTAAATCGCTTATATCGCCAATCAGAATGTAAGGTGGTTGACAAATCCACCCAATGATTAGCAAAATCGCCCAATGGGCCAAATGCGGCATAATAAAAATCATTGTTGTGTACTACACGCTCAAACAACAATCCCACTTTGGTAAATCCTTTTACCCAACTAATATCAATCATCTGGCTATTCCCTCCCGGGCCAATACCGGCTCCTATTACCTGTCCGTCATTTGTATAGCCCTGCCTTACATAATCATTCAAATACCAACTGTGGGTTTGATTAATCAAACTTTGAGAAGGTAATTCTAATTGGGTGATCTCTGCAGCAAATTCAATCCGGCTCCCATGTCTGGAAGGGTTGGATAATTTGCGCAATCCTACCACATAGCCTCTCGGATAATTTTTATCTGCTATTAAGTTTACAATATTTGCCCATTTATCATTTCGCCCGTATTCTGCATACAGTTCTGCATGGTCTTCAGGAAATACATAACGCATAAAAACAGAACCCAGGGATGCTTTCTTCCCTTGCTTCTCACTATTCGATTGAATGATGCCTTCTATTGGAAGTATATCTGCAATGCCGGAAACATCATTGTGATACTGATAAGAAGCTTTAGCCATGCCCAAAAACAACCCCTTTGTCCATTTGGGCTGCCAGGTAAATACCATTCCTGTTAAATAACGCCATTGTTCTATTTTAGGCTGGTACAAAGCCACGCCATAATAATAACGGTTGGTATCGGGTGGTGCAAAACCCGACTCATTCAATTTACCGGCAATTACCTGAAACTCAAAACTGCCAATACCGGTTTGTATGGGTTTAATGGTATTAAATGTGGCATGTATAAAACCGGGAGCATTATTGCTCATCACCAAACTGTTTCTTACACCGGGGCCCCACCACATATTCTCTGTGGAAATGCCGAATGAAAGGTGATTGGTATTGTAACGGATACTCGACTGCCCTGGCAATATTTTATGATAACTATTGAGGCCAAATTGTTCGGGCAAATCAATGCGGTTTAACCATTGATAATAAACAGCCCAAATTTCATCATTGTATTCGCTGTGAAACGTTTCATACGGATTATTGGGCGTATATACCAGTTCGGGTTGCAACTGAATACTCAGATGCCCCGTTCTGTAAAACAGTCCGCCACTCATATACAATTGATAGCCCTGTGCCGGTATCATGGCAGCATCATTCCATCCATAGGCATTATTGCTATTGTACTGTTGTGTTAAGGAAACGGGCAGCCAAACCAGTGTATTTTCTTTGTTGTTTATTTTGCCGGAAAGTTTTTTTAAGGGCCGATATTGTAAAGCGGAAAGATTCAATAAAGAATCGGGTAATACTCCATATCCGTCTCCGCTGATGCAAAAAGAAGTAGCCGGATGAAATAAAGAATCTGCCAATTGCCTCCGGCGTAAATAATCTTGAGAGAAGCGGTCGTTTACGGAAATAGATTGTGTAAAGGAATGGCTACTGTAAAGTAATAAGAATATTAGAATATATTTTATTCTAAAAAGTTGCATACTATAATTTATAGATAGTAGATACTTTAATGTGCAAATTACCATGATTTTCGGTGGGTATATTAGGCGTGTTGGGAGAATACTGATCTAATAACCAATGATAGTTTTGGCTATTGATATAATCAATATTCCAGTTAAACATTATCTTTTTATCTTTTCCGTATAAGAAATTACCACTTAAACCAATCACATTATCTTGCCATTTTCTATTAATATTAGGATTGGTAAACATTTCATAATACAAATCGTTGTTCCTGTCTATCTGCATCAAATTAATACCAATAGTGTTGTTTGATCTTACCCATTTAATAGACAAATTTCTGCAATTGCTTCCCGGGCCAATACCGGCACCCATTACTTTACCCATATTTGTATATCCTCTTGTAACATGTCCATGAACATACCAACTTAATGATTGTGGCCTGATGCTAACCTCATCATTCGGACTTTCCAATTGAGTAATTTCTGCCTGAACCTGTATAAATTCTTTTTCAGGCTTCAGCTCAAATATCTTTTGACCGCCAGCTATAAATGCCCTTGTATGCCCAGGATCCATCAGCAGGTCTCTTAAATTATAAGCAGCATCATTTCTCCCATATTCAGCGTAAATCTCTGCTTTTGATTTTTTCATTACATATCTGAAATACAAAGAAGCCATTTGTTTGGTATACAACCAGATCAAAGGATCGCTATCATTGGAACGGAATAAGTTCAAAAATACCGGTACATAATTATGCCTTGCTTTGGCATCATCCCAATATTGATTGTAGGAACGCACAGCTCCCAAAAAAAGCCCTTGTAGCCATTTAGGGTTATATGATATCGTTAATCCGTTTACATAACCCTTTCCCGCATTATTGGTTAAAATGGCATTAGGTGAACTATTCGTTAAACCTGAGATTAATTGATATTCAAAATAACCAATGGGCGTTTTGAGTGGTTTGGTTGTATTAAAAGAAAGGTGCAAAAACCCTGGTGCATTGTTACTCATAATCAAACTATTCATGATGCCAGGCCCCCACCATAAATTTTGCGAAGAAATACCAATTGCTATAGAATAATAATTTAAACTGATGTTTGATTGGCCCCAAAAAATCTTACGATAAGTTCCGTTTGTTATTTTCTCAGGATTATCAATTTCGCTGAAAAAAGTAATATAGGTGCTTTTTGCCGCCGGATCAATAATATTTACTCCTAAATTGGTGAAATCCTGATTTTGAGCCCATACCATTTCCGGATTTAATTGTATCTGCAATGGACCATATTTAATATAAGCCCCAGCTATTACTTGTAATTGGTATCCTCTTGCTGCAATCATGCTCCCGTCATTAAAACCATAAGGATTGGCGGTATTGTATTGTTGATTGATGATAAGGGGTAAAAAAGAGAATTTACAATATTGATCTTTTTTTTTAGCGGCCGATTCTAAAAAACGATCAATTGCTGAATTACTTTTTTTAAATGCTGAATCGTATAAAGATTGAGCATAAGGTCTGGTGGAATTTGAAAGATAGGAGTCGGCTTTTCCTAATAATTGATCTCTTCTAAAGCATTCATCTAACCCAGAAAAATTAATATTCGTTGTTTGTGATTGGGCAAACAAAACAATAGATAGTAAAAATGAAAGGAAGATTAATTTTAATTGCATTATTATAACTAATAAGTTATAAATTTTAGCCCGGAAGATCACTTATAATAAAAGTGCGAAGATTAATGTGCATTGGTTTTTCTGTACACCATTTGTATAAATGTTGTATATACGATCCACAAATCTAACTTAAATGACCACATTTTAATATACAAAATATCAAAGGTGATTCTTTTTTTAGTCCTAAATTTATTTTCTTCAAAATCTTTAACATCCCCTCTATATCCTTTGATTTGGGCTAATCCCGTAATACCAGGTTTAACCAATAATCTGTCGTCAATAAAATCGATAAAAGAGGAGTAAGTATGATGAAAGGCAACAGCATGAGGTCTTGGACCAACAATACTCATATCTCCTTTTAATACATTCAAAAATTGCGGAAATTCATCTAAGTTCGTTTTTCTCAAAAATTTGCCAATCATAGAAATCCTGTCATCTTTTTGTGTGGTAGGCGTATACATATATTTAACATCGACCATTTTCATGGTGCGAAATTTATAACACTTAAAGTAATTACCATTTAATCCAACACGATCTTGAATAAAGAGTACCGGGCCTTTAGATGTAATCTTGATCAATATTGCAATGATAGGATATAACCAAGTCAAAACACCTATTATCATACAAAATGAAAATAAAACGTCAAATAAACGTTTGATTAAACTAGTATTAATTGAAAAAGATTTCAAATGAAGTTCATCCAATAATTCATCAAATGAAACCCCTTCTGAAAAAGAAATATTAAAAATACTTAACCTTTTACGTCGTAAAGATTGACTCATAAATTTTGTTTAAAGTTTATTGAAGCAAGGGTCACAAAAAAAGGGGGATAATTCAAATATAAGTAAATACAATTAAAAATAAAAATTCTCTATTTTACATTAAATTAATTTAGAAATAGTTATCAACTATTGTACAAATGATATGACCTATTAGAATATGCATTTCCTGAATACGAGCAGTGTTAGTAGAAGGAACGATGATATTAATATCGCAAAAATCATTCATCTTGCCCCCACCCCGGCCAGATAAACCAATTGTTACACAACCTTTGTTTCTGCCTATATGCAAGGCTTTTAAAACATTAGGGCTATCACCACTGGTTGAAATACCAACTAATATATCATCCTTATTAGCTAAAGCTTCCACTTGCCTTTCAAAAACCCTATCATAACCATAATCGTTACTGATTGCTGTTAAAGCAGATGTATCTGTTGTTAAAGCTATGGCAGGTAGGGCTTTTCTTTCTTTTACAAATCTCCCTGTAAATTCTGCAGCAATATGCTGGGCATCACCTGCACTCCCGCCATTTCCAAAAAATAATAATTTACTTCCTTTCTTTAAACTGTTTACTATCTTTTCTGACGCATCAGCAATTTTTTCATTTAGCATTTTCTGAGATTTAACACTTATTTCTAAGTGATCTTCAAAAAGGTTATTAATCAAGTTTTCCATAAAAATTATGAATTAAGATTTATACATTTCTTCTATTTCTATTAAACTAGCGGTTGCACTTCCAATTTTTTTTAACTACCACAGCTGCTGCATGATTAGCAAAATCACAGGCTTCTATTATTGTTTTTCCAATAGCAATAGCAATTGCATAACCTAACGATGCTAAAACGGTATCTCCAGCTCCTGTAACATCTGTTACACTTATTGCTTTTGTAGGCATTACTCCAAACGTATTATTGTCATAATAAGATATTCCTTTTTCAGAAAGTGTAATAATCACTGTTTTACAATCTGTAATCTTTTGAATACGTTTAGATGCATCTAATACACCATACTCATCAGCAATCTCAAGTCCGGTAGCCAACTCTGCTTCTTTTTTTATTTGGCTTAATTATATCGACACCTTTGTAAATTTCAAAGTCATTTACTTTAGGGTCAAGCAAGGTCAATACTTTTTTTTTCTGCATAAAGTAAATAACTTTTTTAAAAATGTTGGAGTTAATACCCCTTTATTGTAATCAGAGATTAATACAATACTAAACTCCTCAATATGCATATTTATCCAATGAAGAATGGACTTTTCTTCTTCACTTCTTATGTATTTTGTAACTTCTTTATCATAGCGAACCAATTGATAACTTCCAACCATTACCCTTGACTTAATCGTGGTACAACGATCATCAGATTTTATTAATCCATCATAAACAACCCCTAAACGATCTAATTCTTTTTCAATATTGTGAGAGGCTTCATCATCACCAATAACAGAAATTAAGGTAACACCAATGCCAAAAGCATGTAAATTTTCCAATACATTACCTGCCCCCCTAAGTTATAACTTTCTCTAACAACATTGACAACGGGTACAGGCGCTTCAGGGGAAATTCTGCTGCACATTCCGTAGATATAGTGATCAATCATTAAACATCCAATAATTAATATATTTTTTTATCTTTATTTGTCATTTTGCATACAATTAATTCATTTTATAAACTACTCGAAAAATTCATTAACCCAATTATCAACATAATATTTGTCCATCTTTGATGTGTTAATTACATGATTCTCAATCTTAATTTTTATGTCTTCGATATTACCTAATTTTAAAATATCTTCAATTATAATAACATCATTCTCATTATAAAATTCTGCTTGCTTGATATATTGATTTGTTGTAATTAAAATTGCTCCTGCAGCAAGTACTTCAAAGGTTCTGGCTGTTAACCCTGATTGCCCGAAACGTTGTACATCCAAAACACTTTTAGAAGATTTAAAAATAGTTGCCACTTCAGTTTGTGATAATTTACTAAAACTTACATCTGACCACCTAATTTTTCTATACTCTTTATTTGTAAGTTTATTAAGGGCAAACCACCATTTAGCAGGGGAGTAAAGGAATACAAATGAATCATCAAATTTTTCAAATATAGATTTCATCACATTAAACCTATTTGAATGAAGGGTACCTACAAAAGATATATCATATTGTCTTTCTTTAGTTTTTAATGAAGTGTTACTTAAATAATCGGGACCAAAAAACAAATGCTTTAATTTAAAAAAGGGATATTTTTTTACGTCCTCAAAATCAAAGCTGAAACATCTATCAAAGTATTTTAATATTTGAGTTGAATTCTGATTATTATTATTCATCGAGTCGTAAGAATAATATACCAGTTTTGCAGTAGGATTGTTTTTTTTAAATTCTACTATAAAATTTTCAGTTACTACTTCTCCTTTTATTAAGAAGAAGTAATCGTATTTTTTGTTTTTGATTTGTTCTAAAATATTGGTATAATATTTCTGAATTATCTTATCCAACAAATCTTTTTTAAATCTAAAAACAGCCTTCATTAAAGAGTTGTTAGATGTTCTCTCATCAAAATAGTCTACTTCATACCCGTTATTTAGGATAGCATTCTTTATAAGAATTTCATATCCAAAAAAAGCGGGGCATATAAAAAGTACTACCTTCTTTTGAGCAATATCCATTATTTAAATAATCCTTTACTTTTCATTTCATCAATAGACTGCTGGTATCGATCCTCTAAAATTTCTTGAGTATTTACCCAGTCTGCAAATTTCTTTATGCCTTCTGTAAAACTAACTTTAGGTTCAAATCCAAGTTTAGTTTTAATTTTAGTCAAATCTGCAAAGTTATGTCTGATATCACCTAAGCGATAATTGCCAGAAATTTTTACAGGGACTTCAATACCATAATTAGCAACTAATTCTTTAACTACTGTATTTACTTCTGTAGGTATGCCGGTTCCAACATTAAAAATCTCACCATTTGCTTCTTCCATTTCTATACCTAAAATAGTTGCAGCTACAACATCATCAATATATACGAAATCACGGGTTTCTTTTCCGTCCTCAAATACATTAATCGCCTTCCTATTTTTAATTAATGTGGAGAATATGGATAATATTCCTGTATATGGATTGGATAAAGATTGACCAGGGCCATAAACATTCTGATATCGAAAAGCTACTGGTGCAATCCCAACAGTTGGGCAAACTGTCATAATCATTTGCTCCTGATTTTGCTTAGTAATACCATAAACAGAAGATGGATGAATTTTAGATTCTTCATCTGTGGCTAATAACTGTAATGGCTTAATGCAACCGGGATACTTCACTTCAAAATCTCCTTTTTGCATGTGTTCATCAGTACGATGCTTAGGATAAACAACTCCTAATTCCTCACTATAATATTTGCCTTCACCGTAAATGGAGCGTGATGAAGCAATTACAACTTTTTTTACCTGATGTTTGATATTTGTAAGAATGTTCAATAAAATAGCAGTGCCTCCAATATTTACATTGGTATAATGCTCTATTTGGTACATAGATTGACCAGTACCTGTTTCTGCTGCAAAATGCACAACAATATCTTGTCCTTCAATTGCTTTTTTAATATCCTCTAAAGAAATAATCGTCCCTTTGATAAATTTTACTTTATTAATAATTGATTGATAAAGTGGTGATGTTTTCAAGGGATTAACACCATGAATCTGTGGTGAAAGATTGTCTAAAACAGTTACATTATTTCCTTTTGAAATAAGCTGCAGGGCTAAATTAGAACCTATAAAACCAGCTCCGCCTGTAATTAATATATTCATATTTATTATGTGAAATTTCCTAAATTATCTGTTTTTTGCCAGATTCCACTATTCGAATTATACCTTTTTATAATTTTAGCAGGAGATCCGACGATTACACTATAATCAGGAAAGATTCCTCTTACAACAGAATTAGAACCTATTATACACTGTTTTCCTAATATTGTTCCTGCTTGAATAACTGCACCATATCCTATGAAACAATTTTCACCTATCATTGTAGTTTTAACCTGATATTTTTGCTCTAAAATATGCTTACCGATTTTTTTATACTCATGATCCATATTTGTGATAAATACATTTCCTGATAATGTTGAATGTTTACCTATTATTAATGTTTCTGATGAACTAATTATATGAAGATTTTGTCCAATTGAAACATCATCTTCAATAATAATTTTTCCTGAATCATGTGTTTCGCATCTTAATCCCGGAAATATTCTAACCTTATTTCCGATGAAGATACCCTTACCACCATGTATAAAAACTGTTTTTCCAATATAACTTGGGAATCCTATTTTACGAATTAAAATTCGTAAAAAAAAAGAGTTTAAGAACCAAATAAATTTATTTACCATCTAGTTATTTCTGTTTTTTATGTCAATGTCTTTCAAAGCAAAAAAAACCTCTTCAACAGAAATATTTTTTATACATTCATTTGTCCCATATTGACATATACTGTTAAAACATGGTTTACAATGTAGTGAATGAGAAATTACTTTAACCTGATTAAAACTTTTAGGCGTTACAAATTTTGGATCAACATTCGCAAAGATAATTACAACCGGTATACTATAGGCTGCTGCAATATGAGCTGCTCCACTGTCATTACAAATCATCATATCACAAACACTAATAGATGCAATATAAGTCTCAAGATTACGTTTTATAACACTGAAATTATCTGTAAATTTATTAAGTTCATCTACAATAAATCTTAGAATATCATCTTCTCCAGGGCCTCCAAAAATTATAAAAAATAAATTATCGCCTTTATCATCTGCCATTAATTTTATTATTAATTCTAAATATTTTTCTTTGCTCCATTGCTTTATTTTTTGACTTGTACCAGGGTGAATTCCTATAATTACTTTATCATTTGGAATATTTTTCTTTATATCATTTTGAATCCCTTTTGCTTTATTAGACACCTTAAGCTTAGGTATTTTATCTTCTTCACTAAATGAACAGTTTATTAGTTTTAGAAAATAAAATGATTCATCTCCCAAATGATTAATAGTATTATTAGGTTTAAAAGCATGAGTTAACATATATTCTCCTCCTACAAAATTAAAACTTAGCTTATACTTGGATTTAATAAAATTTAGATAAAAAATATTTCTCCAATCACCTCTAAAATCTATCGCTAAATCATATTTTATTTGTCGATTAGCTATAAATATTCCTTTAATGAAACTAAATATATTTTTTAAATTAGTTTTAAAAGGTGCAATCCAAGGGCATTCTACTATAATAAATGAATCAAAGATATTCTGTTCTTTCAAAATTGTTTTCACAGTATCTCCTCCAATTAAAGTTATTTTAGAATTGGAAAAATTCCTTCTAATTACCTTTAAAGCAGGCATGTACATAATGGTATCACCAATGAGAAAAAAACTAATAATTATAATATTTTTTATTTCTGTTTTCTGAAAAGAATCATACAAATATTTTTTTTTGGAGAAGAGAAAGAATATTTTTAAAATCTTATTGATTTTTTTAACTCTCTCGATTTTTTTTTGGTTAAAAACAGGCATTTTGAAATTCTAGTTAAATATAAAGGGTAAATGATCAATAACTCAAATTAAACCACTTATTGACTTACTTTCACGCTTAATTAAATAAATTAATAAGCCATAAAAAAAGAAGGCAGGCAAACTATATATTGATATGAAATAAAAGTTAATAAAAATTGTTGCTATAAAAGTATAGCAAAAATAAACTAAATAATAGGAAATAACCCCATTCAGATTCAGATCGAGTTTATAAATAATTCTTTTCATCTTTTTAGTTATATAACCTGTAAAAAAAGCTGAACAAAAAGACAATACTCCAACTCCAATCCATCCAAAACTAAAATATCCCCACATAGCAACATTTACTCTTAATCCCCCAGAAGAAATTTCTGATATATCATCAGTTTGATTTAATACTGTTAAAGTCCAAACTGAAGGATTCCATCTAAAGTTATATGGGATTAAAGCACCAAAAAAAGTCAGTCCGTAAGTATAGGAAGTATGATTATACTCAAAAGCTGAAAGAAGTTTCAGCTGATCAGATATATCTGGTGCGCCGTTTGCAATATTTTCAAAAATAGAACCCTCTGTAGAAAGTACACCAAATCCACTATTCGGAAATAAATAAGCTAGAAGACTCCATAGACCGCTACCAAGCGAGAAAAAAAGTATTAGTCCAACTAAAAAAAATATATAAGTTACATTATTATGTTTCAAGACTATTATTATTGTAATAATAACTAATAACCCCATTACGGTTTCACCTCGGCTCATAGTACTAAATATCAAGAAAAGTCCTATCAAGAACATAAATAAAGAATATTTACTGCGACTAAAATAGAAATCAATTAAAATTATAGGCATCAATATCTCTATGAACTGTTTAGCAGTTCTATAAAAAAAAGCCACTCGCTGATAACTGTCATGATAAGGCCCTTTAAATTGCTTAGCAATAAAAGGATCTGCGGCAAACATTGGAACAAAGCCCATTAATAGGAAACAACAAATTAGGATAACTAGACAAAGTAAATATATTGATCGAGAAAATTTTATAATTTCACGATCAACTGATAAATTATTTAATTTATTTTCTAATAATGAAAAATTTAATACAAAGTCAATAAGATCAATTTTCCTCCATTTATTTCCTAACCAAAGCCCTAATAAAAAAAAAGAAGCACCAATAATATTTATTAAAGTATATAAGTAAATTATATCATTGGATACGAAAATATCAAAATCAAAAATAATACATGGTATTACATATCCAACAATACATAGGCCAATAAAAAATTGACTAAATATATTCTTTTTATTAAACCATACTAAATATCCACCAAGCGAAAAAATACACAGAGAAAGACAGTTAAGAAAAATCAACATTAGCCTAAATTTGCTGATATATTTTTATAATTAATCTTATTTAATAAACTACCCATTTCATTTAACGATATTCGTTTTATACAAGGATAAGGCTCATTTTTAGGAAATTTATAAATGCATTTCCATTCACAATTATAACAGGGCATAGAATGATGAATAATATTTATTTTATCATTATTTCTAATGTAATTTACAAACCAGTCATAATGCCCCCCCCCTGCAAAACAAAAAACTTCTTTATTTAAGGCTAATGATAAATGGTAAAGACCACTATCATTGCACATTACAAATAGAGATCTATTTATAACATGCATCACATCACTTAATTTAACTTTACCAGAAATATCAATAACTTTTTTATAAAAGAGACTATTTTTTATATCTATTTTATTGATTACTGATTTAATCAAAAAGGTATCATTCTTAGAGCCAACAAAACAAATATTATATCCCTCAGTTAGTAATAAAGTAACTATCATCACAATAGTTTCTATTTGCAATTGCCGTTGAAAAATTCCAGCACCAGGTGCAAAAACAACATATTCATTGCCATTGAACAATTCTATATTAATAAACTGTCTTTCATGATTTATAATAATATTAGGTCTTTCAATGGCAATTTCCTTATTTATTAATATAGATGTGAAATATCTGTTACATTCAAATTCAGACTTTACACTTAAAGGGATATCCACTAATTGAGTATAAATTCTATTCGTCAGGGGTCTAATAAACCTATTAAATTTGCCTTTCCATCCATTTATGCCGATTTTATGCTTTGAGGATGTAATAAAAGTTAGAAGATCTGTCACCAGATTCCTATTATAATGAAAATTAATAACCTTAACATATCTTATTTCACTTAATATATTTATTACTCGATAAAAATCATACCATGTTTTATCATTTTTTAAAAAAAAGACTTGATTTATAATATCATTATCAATCTCTAAAAAAAGATCTTTCCATATTTCATTTCCCAATAATGTAATTTTATACGAATTTTGATGTGCATCAATAGCAATAAGACGCAAAAAATTTCGAAAAACAACATAATCACCTATTACATCTACTTTAATAATAAGAATATTATTTTCATTTGTTTTTTTTAAAAAAAAAGATAGAATCTTTATATTTAAACAAATTAAAATTTTCTTCATACCAAAAACTTTATTTCAAAATTCAAATTCTGAAATTATTTTTTTCAAGTAAATAATTATGTTTAGTCAATTATAATATTCAACATCTAAAGCAACTTATGATGAATGTATTTTCAAGGATTGAGATTTACAAAGTTCAATTGAATTGTTTATAATTAAATTTTTTCATTATTTTTCTAATAATCCTAACCAAAAAAATCCATTTAATTTTATTTTTTGAATTATCATAAAATATTTTTAGGATTGGTACCTTAATATTAGTTACAAAATTATCATTATCAAACCTGCAGTATTCAATTGACTTAAAATTTCCAATTTTCATTTTTTTGAAGTTTGATTCATCTAGTAACTTCCAATTTTTAATTACACCTTTATTAATTGACTCAGCATTATGACTCCAATTAAGAAGCTTAAATAGTAATGCTTCTTCATCTCTATTGTATGTATGATGAACTGCTATATAATTTAAATATTTTCTTTTATATAAAGTATCCCTCGCTATTTTATATATTGGATAGTTAGTGGCAACTGGAAAAGAATGAAAAGTAGATTTATCAAAAAAGAACCCATCAGCAATTGATTTGATAACTACTACCCAATATGCACAAATAACTATAGGGTTTTCTTTAGGGTTATTTAAATATTTTTTTTGATATTTAAGATATTTAACAAACTCATTAAAATTAATAAACACTTCATCAACGTCAATCTGAATATGCCATCCATCAAGACCCATATATTCAGCAGTCATATTTCTTTGTCTAGTGTCATTCTGCATAGAAGAATTACTTTCAATAAAAAATTTATCCTGATAAATTGATATTTTATTTTCAATATCATATTCTTTTATCCAGTCAAGGATATGTTCATCAAAATCAAACTTATTACCAGACCATGTAAGCCGATCTTTGTCTATAGAAATAACTATGGTGTCGGAATCCCCGTATATTACAGGTAAAGAGTGCTTAATAAAATTGTAATCATAGGCCATTAAGATCCCTGTTTTAATTAAATTCTTATCCATCAATTGTATTTAACAAATAAAATATTATCCAAAAAATCTTCTAAAATTGATTTAAACTAATTTTGCTTGATTATCGAAGAAAAATCCATTAAAAATTGCAAAATGTTTTAAACTATAATTATTAGAGGACAAGTATTGAGTGATATCGCTTGTTTTAAAATTACTAATATCAAACCCATGCATTTCAATACAAATAACAGTAGGGCGATATTTATTTAAATCTAACCCCAATAAAGCCTTCATATCATATCCTTCGATATCAATAGATAGAAAGTCAATATTTTTATTGATTGGTAAATTTTCATCCAAAATTTTTGTTATTGTGGTACTTTTTAATTGAACCATATCAGACACATCATATTGCCATTGGTTTTTAAATTTACTCAAAATCACTTCATCTACTGTTGAAACTTTATCTTGCTTAGAAATATAAAAGTTTAGCAACTCTTCACTATCTGAAATTAATGAACAGATTGATATATCCTTACGTCTTATTTTTTTAAAAAGAGTAATTAGTTTATGATTCCCGTCAACATTAATGCCAGTCCATCCCCTAAGATAAAGATTGAATGTATTATTTCCATCTATAGGATGATTACACCCGATGTCAACATAAAATCCATCTTTTTTATTGCCAAAAAAATTTCTCAGTAAAATATCTTCTCCGCATTGAGAATATGATATACGAATATTTTTATTAAAAATTTTTACAAAAAAATATTTAATGATTAATAAAATAGCTAATTTAAATGGTATTTTACTTAAGATATCTTTTATTCGTTTCATTAGTTGTAAAAAATTGATTATTAATGGTATTAGCCTAATATTTATTTTAGCTTTAAAAGATTAAATGGATTCCCTATTTGCATGTAAAAAAGCTTTCTTTCAAAAAAAAAGTTAAATAATAATGCAGAGCTAAAATATGATATTACTGCACTTAAAGCAGCTCCATTAATTCCGTAATTAGAAATTAAAATATAGTTTGCAAATACTGCAACAATAGAACCCATTAATGTTTGAAATAGCATTAACTTTTGTTTTTTTTCATTTAAAATCCAAATACCTTGTCCAACGCCTAAAAAAACAGGGATATTAGTAAAAATAAAAATTGAAAGAACAGAAGAACTATAATTAAATTCTTTGCCATATATTATATAAATGATTTTAGGGGAAAAAGCAGAAATTGTTATACATATTATTAAACTTAGAGCGAAGTATATTCGAAAAATTTTTGATAATTTAGATTTAAACTTATCTTCATTTACAAGCTTTAAATTTGTTAAATTAGGCATCAAGCTAATATTTAAAATATTTGGAATAAAGTATGTGATACTGCCTAATGTAGCAGCAGTAGAAAAATATCCAACTTGAGTATTATTTAACATTTGATGAATCATTATTTGGTCAATTCGCATATAAATAACTACAGATAGACCAGATATAGTTAATGGCCATGACTCTTTCATAAGCAATATACCCAGAGATTTTGTTTTGTTTATCCATTCGCTACCACATTTAAACCTAGTATAGGAAATGTATAAAGCAAATGCTGCAAAAGCAAATTCTAATAATAAAGCAAATGCGAAGTATACAACAGATAATTTTAATAATATAAATATAATTCTTAGCCCATTAGAAATTAAATAAGCAACCATTTTAGAAACAACAGTTAGTTTACTTTTTGTTTGACTTTGAAACCAAAGGTCAATAGTATCTGCAGCCTGAAAAACCAAAGAGCCTCCAGCTAATGCAACAAGGTAAACACTCTGGGAATTAAATCCTTCCACGATTATCATAACTAAAACTGCTAAAAGCCAACAAAATATCCCCGTAAATAACCGCATAAAAAAAGCAGTCCCAAGTAATTCCCCAATTGTATTAAATGAAATAATGTGATTTTTATTAACTGCAGTATTATATTTATGAAGATGCTGAAATTTTGCAATTTCCCTAACAACAATACCATCTAAGCCTAGAACAGCAATTGCCTGAAAAAAAGATATATAAGCTAAAACATAGGCTAATTGTCCAAATTTTGAAGGCCCTAAATATCTCGCAACCCATGCACCAACTAATAAGGTCAAAATACCACGTATTAGTTTTTCGAAAACTAACCAACCACTATTATGCAGAATAGCAAATAAATTATACCTACCCAATAACCGATTTTGCAAAAAAGTAGGAAGTAATTTAATCCAAAAAGGACTAACATTTTGGGTGTTAGGTTTCATTAATATAATTTACAATTTATTTGCTATGATTTTTGGGGTGTCTAAAATCAACGTTAAAGATCAGAATTTATTGAAAAGATATAAATCTTTAAAATTTTTATTCTACTTTTCAAATAAATTAGCTTCGTTAAACATTAAATTATGAAAGCTGTTATTGAATAAAAACTAAATATTTTCCATTTCTCCAGATTAAGCATAAATACATCTATATTTTAAATGGTTTCTTTTCTATTTAAAAATTTTATAAGAAAAATTAAAAAAAAGACCACTTCTAAAATAATAACACCGATTGAAATACATAAAAAGAATCCCTTTTGTATTAATACTAACGGAAAATTTGGTGAGTCAATCACTTGAATAATTGGTGTTTGTTGCGTAAGTAATATTTTATTAGTTTCTAAGTTTTTGACTACTTCTGAATATATTGCACTAATTATAGCTTTATCTCTAAGAGATATTTCAGTTTGTACTAATGGTTGTTTAATAGCAGAATTAAGATTTAAAATCTGAAACTCAGCTGCTTCATATGATTTATCATTTAATAAAAACAATAATGAATCGGCTTTCATTTGAAGTCTATTTACATTAGCTTGAGATGAAAATGTTTTTAAATCTGTGTACAAATTCTTTGATTCATTTACTAATCTTTCAGAAAGATATTTCGAAAATTTTTCATTTTTTGATGTCACTGAAACAGAAATCAAAGAAGCTTTTTTTCTTTTCCATTCTACAACCAAGTATGATTTAGTTATCTCATTATATATAACATTCAGAATACTGTCTTGTAATAAACTTAAATTATTGTCCGACAGTCTTACAAAATTAATTTCAGCTAATTTAGGGTTTCTGAACCAAGCTTTTTTTAGTTTTGTAAAATCCAGATATAAATCTGCTAATGTTTGATCATTTGTACTATCAATTTTAGTCAATAAAACCTTTTTAACAATTTTTTTTGACGGGATAATCTCTAATAAATTATCCCCTGCAAATAAACTACTCCCTCCCCCTGCACTACCAATATCAAATCCAAACTGTGAAGCAATTCCAGCCAATCCGCCACCCCCACTTGATTTTTCTTCCAAAATGAAAGTACATTCTGCTGTATATTTCGGAGTTTGCAAATAATAATACCCAATACCTAGAATTCCGCCAAGCAAACCCGCCAATACCAAACTCAACCATTTCGTTTTTAAGTATTGAATAAATCCTTGTAACTTATCCAATAATTCTTTCAGGGATATTTCATCCTTATGTTGCGATGCAGCTATATTTTGTTGCTCCATATTGTGTTGTTGTTCGTCAAGAGTTGATCATTTATCGTCCGGAGTTAGTCGTCAATCGTTTGGTGATTTTCCAAAGACCAATCGCTAAAGACAAAAGACTTTATTCTGTTATAAATTCTTGATCACTAAAATAGTAGTAGCTACCCCTGTAATAATACCCGCGATACCTCCAATATCAGATAACCCAAACGGTTTCCTTTCCCTCTGAGGTACATATATTTCCGCACCGGGTACTAATTTAGGATATCGTTTAAAAAACAGGAAATGTTTGGTAATACGCACTTCCCCGTTCGGATACATCACATAAGCCTTTTTTTTGGAAGCATAAGTGAGGAAGCCACCCGATTCAGCGATTACATCTTTAAAGCTTAATCCATCCTGATATACTACTTTTTTAGGTACATAAACCGAACCGAATGTTTGAACGGTCTCTGATTTTCTGGGTATTCTAATGATATCGCTGTCCATCAGGGGGATATCATCCATGCCATTGGGTGTTTGCAGGGCTTTCTCCAAATGAATACCCACGATTTTTTTACCCCTGTTTAAACTGTTCACGAGTATTTTACTGAGTGAATCAATACCGTTTACCTGGTTTTTTACATTCTGCATTTTTTCATCTGCCAAAGCATAGTCAATACTGTCTGCATAAGTATTCCTGATCAGGATGGCCCCGGCAGCATAAGCCGAAGATTTTAATCCCCCGGCCTGCTGAATGATCTCAGTTAAGGTTTCTTTATTACTGCTCAATACATATTTTCCCGGGTACAATACTTCCCCATCCAAAGTAACGGTCTTCTGCTCTTTATAAGCCGGGTTTCTTCGTACACTTACAATATCAAAAGGCTGTAAAACAAATTTAGGTGCAGCTGAAGATGCACTCAGGTCCTTATTTAATTCCACATTGGCCACCACCGCGTATTGGGGTATTTCCCCTTCATTGCCATTGCCCCTGATACGTCTGGATACCTCAATTTTTTTACCACTGGCCCCTTCTTTCAATCCCCCTGCCATCAGGATAAGATCTTGTAATTGTAAACTATCCGCATAGCCATAAAAACCTGGCTTATTCACTTCTCCGTTAATAGAAACCGAATCCTTTGCACGGATATCCAAGACACTGTAAATACGAACGGAATCTTCTCTTTGTAAGGCAATTGACTGATTACCCGCTACAATATCTTTTACATTAAAGTCCAGGATTACGGGAACATAATGGTCGTTCCTTCTGCTGATCCAGCCTCTTTGGATATACGCATCTTCTCTTAGTCCTGCGGTTTGAATCAGTTCTTTTAAGCCGGGGAAATTCTCTACTGAATAAATACCCGGATGAAATACCGCACCACTGATCACCACTCGATTGGAATAGAGGTTAGAAATACTGTCTATATGACAACTATCCCCCGATTGCAATACAAATTTTGCATATTGGTTATTATTAACTGTAATGGCTTCTTTCTGATTCTTGCCATAACGCACTACCCGAACAAAATCTTTGAAGGCAATATCAGAGAAACCACCTGCTACTTTAATCAGGTCATTCAGGTTTTCATGGGCCCTGGTCTCATAAATGGCTTTTCGTTTAATAGCACCGGTAATCGCCACCCGGGTGGTATAGGCCGAAACCTTAATAATATCATCATCTTCCAAACGAAGATTTTTAGAAAGATCCCCGTTCAATAAAAAATCATAGAGATCAAATACACTGATTATTTTCCCGTTGCGGATCAATTCAATATCACGAAAAGAGCCGATCTTATTCGGACCGCCCGATGCATACAAGGCATTGGCCATATTAGATAGAGAAGATAAGGTATAAGTACCCGGGCGTTCTACTTCGCCGATCAGGGTTACGCGAACAGATCTGATTTGCCCCAGTGAAACCTGTACCGAAGTTTTGCCTGTTTGTATCTGCGGATATATTTTAGCCAATTGGCCCTTGATCTTGGTTTGTGCATCTTCAAAACTTAAACCCGCTACTTTTACCGGGCCCAGGCTGGGTATGCGTATCACCCCCTCGGGAGTTACTTTTAATTTAAAACTTACATCCGAATAACCGAACAGGTCAATATTCAATTGATCGCCTACACCCAATTGATAGTTCCTGGGAGTGGGTATCTGCAAATTGGGCTCAAAAGTCAGGTTTTCTTTGGAAAAGAGCTCTGACCCGAAAACCGGCAAACCATTTACCATTTGCGCCTGATTATATGGCAAATTTAATTTGATACCATTGCGGAAATTAGCGGTATCTGATCCCTTATTGGCTGAAGAACCATTGTTGCCCTGCATGGTCTGCAAGCGCTGCCTCAATTGTTGTATCTGCGCATCACTCAATCCCTTCTCTTTGGCTTTGGCAATCAGATCAGCTTCGCTCATACCCGAACCATTAGCCATACCTAAGTATTGCATTAACTGAGCATCGGATAATTGGTCGATATTGATACTGCTGCCGCTAACCTGCGCCTGAACAGTAATTACGGCTACTGATAAAAACAAAAAGAAAAAGAATCTGAGAAACTGCTTCATATTGGAATATTAGTGATCTGTTTATGGATGTAAAGATAAGTGTTTGAGGGAAGTTCCAATTTGCTGATTAATAGCTTCAAGCATAAATACATTCTGATGATAAAAACTCTTTTTTTATCGAATTAACCCTTCCCCCGATGACTATCGGGGAGGATGACAACTCGTTTCATGATGAACGTAAAGCCTTTGTCATGTTGAGGTGCTTAGCTTGCACTGAGTTTATCGAAGTGAAGCAGGACTAACGTAAACCCTCTGTCATGCTGAGGTGCTCAGCTTGTACTGAGTTTATCGAAGTGAAGCATGATGAAATGAAGCATCATGAACCTTGTTTTAATCGAATCCTCCCTTCCCCCGATGACTATCGGGGAGGGTGACAACTCGTTTCATAATTAACGTAAACCCTCTGTCATGCTGAGGCGCTTAGCTTGCACTGAGTTTATCGAAGTGAAGCAGGACGACAGAGAAATTTAATCGAATTCACCCTTCGAGAGCCTCAGGATGACAGCTTTTCGAATCCACCTTTCGCCCCGATAGTCATCGGGGCAGGATGACAACTTTTTGAATCTACCCTTTCCCCGATGACTATCGGGGAGGGTGACAACTCGTTTTAAGATTTTCCTGATTATTTACAAACGACAGACCCCTATCCCCTTTCCACGGCTTCGCCACCCTCAGTCCCAAATGTATTGCAATTAGCATTAGCGCTTGTTAGCAATAGTTACAAAATGGAAAAGATTAATAAAAAAATTATGATGAATTTACAGGAATATTTCCCGATCCATCATTAAATCATAACTCGCATCAGTAAGATTGGGGGGTGGGTATTACCGATACAATGATAGATCATTTATACCGGCAAATATATGTGCAAGAAAATAAGTAAACAATAAAAAAATAATTTTACATATCAACAAAAATCAGACAACGAAATGAAAGAGCGCAGCATCTTTATTTTGTAAATATCAAGTAAAGTATTTTATTTGTATTTTAAACCCTTGTGATTCATCGGAGTCTATTTTTTTGCACAATCTAAAACTAAATCCATGTTTCACCTTCTGTATATTGATCCCGGAACCGGCAGCTTATTTTATCAGGCTATTTTATCTGGTGTGTTAACTCTAACTGTTTTTTTTGGCAGGATCAAGAATTATATAAAAGGGAAATTTTACAATAATAAACAGGAATAATCTGTTACATGCTTAGCCCGTTACAGCCCATATCCTATAAAGACCCCGCAGGTTTTATTGTCAAAAAAGACAAAGGCTATTTCAGGTATATTTCTAATTCTTATCAAAAGGAATTTGATCATTTAATTAATTCAGGGTTATACCGATCCTTAATCGATAAATATTTGATTCTGCCGCATCAGACCATAATGGAAAATCAGGATGCATCAGGTTATTATAAGGTCCTTTTTCCCGAACAGATCCCGTATATTTCTTATCCCTATGAATGGACTTATAGCCAGTGGCGCGAAATGGCCCTAACCTATATTCAAATCAATCTGATTGCAGTAGAATATGGCATGATCTTAAAAGATGCCAGCCCCTATAATTTTGTTTTTTATAAAGGGTATTGCCGCTTACTGGATACCCTATCATTTTCTTTTTATACCGAAGGGCAACCATGGTTCGCTTATAAGCAATGTTGCGAAGAAATATTAAGTCCGCTTACCTTAATGTATTACAAAGATGCTTTATGGGGAAAGTTATCCCGATCACATATCAACGGGTTTCCCTTATCCTTTGTAAGCAATGCATTACCCTTAAAATCCTGGTTCAACAGTTTTTGTTTGCTGCATATACATGCCCATGCCAAATTTCAAAAAACAACCAAATCTGTCAGTAAGGACAAAGTTTTATCAAAAGAAAAATTGATCGCACTACTGCATTTGATGAAAAAAAATATTTTGAAATGGGAGCAACCCGCATTGCAGCAAAGCACTTGGTCAGATTATTATGAAAAAGATATAGCAGAAGATGCATACCTGGATGATAAAACAAATATCATTCGTAAATGGTTAATGCACTTACAACCCAATACCGTAATTGATATTGGTGCCAATACCGGCAAATTTTCTTTTTTGGCTGCTGCCATCTGTGACTATGTAGTGGTAGTGGAAGAAGATATGGCTTGTGTAGAAAAGATACAGGCCGAAATAAAATCAAAAGCCTGCACCAATATCAATACCCTGGTGGCTGATATTACACAGCCCTCTCCCGGCTTGGGTTGGGAGAACAAAGAGAAAAAAGCATTATTGGAAAGAGTACAGGGAGATATGGTGATTATGCTGGCATTGGTACATCATTTATGTATCAGTAAAAATATACCTTTGTCTTTTGTTGCTAAATTAACCGCTTCTATTACTACCCGTTATGCCATTATTGAGTTTGTGCCAAAAGAAGATAGTAAGGCAGCCATTTTATTAGCCAACAGAAAAGATATCTTCAACGATTATACCGAAGAAAAATTCATTGCCCATTTCCAAAACCATTTCTCCATTATACAAAGCCATCCATGCCAAGCTTCTTCCAGAAAATTATTCCTTCTCGAGAAAAAATAAATCATTGGTTAGAGCAGCCAATGTATGTTTACTTATTTGGTTTATTTTTTTTGATATATAAAACTTCTAGTTATTTTCCATCTTTTAGCCTATTAATTTTCTTACTGTTTATATTTAGTTATTCCACAATAACTTTTTGTATTATTCATGTTTCAAAAAAAATAAAAACTCAGCAATACATTTATGGATGGATTATTATTTTTTGGTATCCTTTATTATTCAAAGAAAGTTTTGATAATGCAATTTCTTCTATATTGGGCTTCGCAATCAGAATTCGATACTCCCCTATTATAATATTGGCAGGATGCGTTTGTTATTTTTATGTAAAGAAGATCATACCTAAATTGTTAATCCCTTTAATAAATAAAACAGTCAATCTGTTTTTTGTTTTCATGATAATAGTTAATTTAATAATTGGCTTTGATAACTTTATTAAAGAAACAAATCACTCAACACTTAAAGCAAAAAAAGATGGACAACCAATTAAAATAGAGCACAAAAAAGATATTATATGGATTTTAATGGATGAATACGGAGCCCCTTCTTATTTAAAAAATGAATTCCGTTTTTATAACCCATTATTAGATTCTTTAAAAAAACGGAGATTTTTTACTTTCGATTCTCTCGCATCAAGAAGCGATTATACCATATATTCATTAAGTTCCTTGTTTAATTTAGATGATAGTATTCTCCCCTCAAATGATATGTATGCCTCTTTATATTTAAGAAAAAGCACAATGGTTGAACAATTAAAAAACTTAGGTTACTCTTTTACAAACTTAGATTTTATTGATATATACAATCAACATAAGATTGCCAAATTACCTTTTTTTTCAGATACCTATTTTAGTCAAATTATTAACCATACAATTTTTTCAAAAATTATTTTAAGCCTGATTAGACCACTAGATAATTATAATAATCAAGTAATTGCGGAACTAAATAATACAGTAAAAAACAATTATCAAAAACCGAATTTCACTTGGGCTCATTTATTGATACCACATTCGCCTTATCTAAGAAATTCTGATGGTGAATTAAACAAAAATCCAATTTTTAATACATCTCCCATTTATACACAAAAAAATGAAATTATAAATCAGTATCTTAATTATCTTTTATATGGAAATACTATTATATTAAAAATCTTAAATCAAATCCCTGACTGGCAAAACAAGATCATTATCATTTCCGGAGATCACGGTGCCCGTATGTTTTTAAAAGACGGCGATCCCAGACGATTTGCAACTTTTGCTGCCATTTATTATCCTGGTATGGATACGATGGAATTAAAACAGATCAAATATTTGCAACAGATTCCGTTTCATTTACATTAAAAAAGGTCTTTGTGTTTAGAAAACCTTTTTTGCCCTTATCGGTATTATCACCAGCACAGTTGTAAATCCCTTTTCTTCCTCTCTTCTTCTTGTTTTCTTTTACTCTTGTTTCACTATTCAGATTGTATGCCATAGAAAAACCTGGAAAAGAGTGGGAGAAAGCAGGATTCGGGTTGGTAGTCAGGGGGCTCGTTGTTGCAGCCCATCAAAGCCATTTTTTATTGGAAGTATTGGAAAAGACTTTTCCCAAAATAAGTTTGTTTCATATTATCTATTTTCCGAATTTAGAACTGTATTACTGCTAACCCTGCTGCATATATACACCCCGGCACTGCTCAAATTTCAATAGATGCAAACACCGGGCTTAAGCTACCAACTTTCGTTTCTGGAGCAATTGCTAACGGAAACCATTCCTGCCTGGTGCAGGGAGGAGACCAACAAAACATTGCTTACTGATAAAGTATTGGCCACCCTGAACAGTGAAGCAAAGCGATTGAACAAATCCATTACAGAAGCAGCCTACCAATGTGAGCGGGAACATACCCTTTGTTTATACATAGAACATCACCAGAAAGGATTAACCAGGCTGGCTGACACTTTGGATAAAAGCATATTTGATACCGAAATTCAGCTTCTCTGTATTAACTGTATTGATTCAATTCTTGCACACCTGCAATACGATTTTACCAACTATTTTAATGAAGGGGTAGCATTGCCAGCCTATAAAATAAAGGCTTATACCCATACCATAAAAGCCCAACTACTGCTATTACAAAAAATTCTGAATGAAAAAAATATTGACCCGAATTTACTTTCCATACTATTGGTTGCTTTTGAAGAATACCTGCTGCCTGCTAACCGCAATAACAGCCGGCAATACCAATACCTGCAAATGGTATATGAAGCGATGATCTGTGTAAAAGATGAAGCGGAATGCATCCCTATCTTATACAAGCTGAATTTTAACAGCCCTGCTTTTCTATTATATGAGCAGGAAAGAATTGTAAAAAAAATGCAAGCCTGCAAAAGCGAAACAGCAAAAATAATATGGCTTACACAGTGCAAAAAAAGAATAACGGGCTATTATGTAAGAAAACAAATTGCCTTGCATCCGTTTGAAGGAACGGTGCAGGAAATGATGCTCGACTGGATAAATGAAGAAAAGCAGGCTGCAGAAAACAAATGGAGCAATATAAGCCCTCCGCCAACTAATAAGCCGGCATATAGTTTTCGCAACAATCAGCCCATCGATACTGCTTTATCAGCTCCGGAAATGGCCTTGCTGGCTAAACTTTTATTGGAAAAAGGATTGTTCCCGAAATTAACAAGGCCTTTTCTATTAAAACAGATGGCGAAGCATTTTAACAGTAAAGGCACAAGAAACAGGGGATTATCCTGGGAAAGCCTGAACTCAAAATATTCTTCCGTTGAACAATCCACCGTTAACAGTATCCGTGATCTGTTAATTGATATGATGAATCATTTAAGAAAAATAGCAAGGGAATTAAAATGATCCCGCCCATCCCCGCTTGTTGCTGTTTTCACCAAAATGGCATAAACACCCTCAGAAGCTTATGAAACCATAGCACAATTCCATTCTT